>JAEEGI010001619.1_pt1 | contig 55985 bp, 50 predicted proteins | sample 8958751 | NCBI WGS metagenome assembly JAEEGI01 (sample SAMN16246545, study PRJNA631951) | gut metagenome | biome: gut microbiome; feature: rumen; material: KS-attached | host: Bos | place: Iran: Karaj | collected 2018-10
ACGATGACCGACGGCCTTGTTTTCTGTCTCTTCTTCATAGCTCCTTCGTCAGGGTGTCTTCATCTCCTACAGCTTGAAGCAGGCAGGTAGGGGCAGTTCGAAACGGAGGTTCTCGCGGGTGATGGGATGAACGAACTGCAGGGCGTTGTTATGGAGCATCAGTCGTCCGCAGGGATTCGATTGGGCGCCATATTTCCGGTCGCCCGCAATCGGACAGCCCAGGTCGCTCATGTGCACACGGATCTGGTTCTTCCTGCCCGTCAGCAGCTGGATGTCCACCAGGCTGTATCTTCCCGTCGTCTTCACCACCTTGTAGCGCGTCACCGAGAGCTTCCCTTCCTCGGGGTTGTTGGTCGAATAGACCTTCATGGCCTTGTTCTCGGCCAGGTAGCTGCGCACCTCCCCCTCCTGCTTCGGCGGGCATCCCTCCACAACGGCCGTATAGAGACGCTCCACGACGTAGGTGGTCCACGAATCGCGGAAGAGGTGCTGTACCTCGGAATTCTTGGCGAAGATCAGAATGCCCGAAGTGAACTGGTCGAGGCGATGGCAGACATAGGCGTGCGAACGGCCGTCCTGGGCATAGACGTAGTCATCGACGAGCTGCTGCGCCGTCTTTTCGCGGTTGTTGGGGCCGGCAGCCACTGTCAGCAGTCCCGACTTCTTCTCAATCACCACCAGGTCGGCATCCTCGTAGATCACGCGGGCCATCGGGCTCTTCAGGCTGGCGAAGGGTCGGGTGAAGTTGATCAGCACCTCGTCGTCGTGCTGCAGCTGTTCGTCAAACTGCGTGGTAACCTGCCCGTTGTGCTTCACGTTTCCGTGCTGCAGGTAGCTCTTTATCTCTGTCCGGCTCTTCGGAGCAAGCTTCTCCATCATGAACGGAAGAAGCTGGCAGGGTTCGTCAATCCTATAGACTTCAATATGGTCCGGTTCGAATCTTCTGGGACCACGTTTCGAATTACTTCTTTTCATCGAATGAATAGTATAACAGTCAAAATTAGCATTTGCCGCTGCAAATATACACTTTTTTTCTGAAAAATTTGGCAAGTAGCGAAAAAAAACATAACTTTGCACCCAAATTATTAACGAAATAGAGCTAATTATTATATATGAAGGCCAAGAAAATGCATAAAGAGGGTAGCGTCACGTTGCTAACCTGTTTCGTTTTCATCGTCTTGGTTACAGTTACACTCTATGCATATCGGGCTCCACATTGGCTTTGGATTCTGCTGATGGTGCCCCTGATTATCATCTTTTGCGTCATCGTCAACTTCTTCCGCTATCCCGAAAGGCACTACAAGGGCGACAAGCTGCACGATGTCATTGCACCCAGCGATGGTACGATCGTATGCATCGAGGAAGTTTATGAACCGGATTATTTCAAGGACCGTCGCATCATGATCAGTACGTTCATGAGCGTTACCAATGTCCATGCCCAATGGGCGCCCCTCGCCGGGCAGGTGCTCGTCAGCGAACACGAGGATGGCAACTTCAAGAAGGCCTATCTTCCCAAGGCGAGCAACGAAAACGAGCGTTCCACCATCGTCATCAAGAGCGATGCCGGTCCCACCATCATGATGCGTCAGGTGGCGGGTGCCGTAGCTCGTCGTATTGTCACCTACTACGAAGCCGGCGAACGCTGCGAGGTGGATGGCGAACTCGGATTCATCAAGTTCGGCTCGCGCATCGACGTCTATCTGCCCCTCGACGCCAACATCCTGGTGAAGCTGAAGCAGACCGTTCGAGGCAACACCACCGCTTTGGCGAAGATTTAGGAGTTTGCAAACCCAATTGTTAATTGTTAATTGTTAATTGTTAATTGAAACTGATTAACCTACCCAATATAGTTACTTGCTGCAACCTCTTCTGCGGCTGTCTGGCCATCTATTTCGGCCTGCACGGACAGATCGGTTTGGCAAGTCTTTTCATCCTTGGTGGAGCAGTGTTCGACTTCTTCGATGGCCTCACAGCCCGTGCCATGCACATCTCCGGGCCCATCGGCAAGGAACTCGACTCGTTGGCCGATGTGGTATCCTTCGGCCTCGCACCCTCGGTGCTCTGTCTCCATATCCTCAACACCTATCAGCCCTCCTTCGAGTGGTTCCCCCTGCTTGCCTTCATCATGGCAGCCTTCTCGGCCCTTCGTCTGGCCAAGTTCAACATCGACGAGCGGCAGACGCTTTCCTTCATCGGACTGCCTACGCCAGCCAACGCCATCTTCTGGATTGGCCTGACCTACCTCAACGAGATACCCGCGGTGCACACAGCGTTCAACGGCACGATCTATTTCCTGCTGATGCTCATCTGCTGCTTCCTGCTCATCTGCGAGCTGCCCATGTTCAGCCTCAAGGTGAAGCCCGGTCACAACAGCTTTGGTGAGAACAAGGCACGCTACATCCTCATCGCCTCCACCGTCGTCATTCTCCTGGTGAGCGCACTCCTTGGATTCCAGTATTTTGCAGCCTCTCCCGCCCTCATCATCCTCCTTTACCTCCTCCTTAGTATTCTCTTTTAAAAGGAGTTAACAGGAGTTAGCGCTACCTCCCATCACTCCCATTAACAAAAAATGTACGTTTTCGGCTGCCTCCCCTTTGTATTGATCTTCTTCGGCCTGATTGCGGTCGTTTTCGTCGTCAATACGGTGCTCCGTCTCATCAACGGGACAGGAGCAGGAGCCGTGTACCTCTGGGAGTCGTTCTGCAACCTCTTCCGAAAGGAGAAGAAGGAGGTCATCAACCCCTTCAATGGCGAAAGCAACTTCGACCATATCCGACAGGCCGACGACATCAGCTACTCCCCCACCGAACAGCGCCCCAAGCGCTACGAGCCGACCGATGGTGAAATCATAGAATTTGAAGAGTTATGACTATCTGCGCCCTTTCCACCCCTTCGGGCATGGGCGGAATAGCCGTCGTTCGCATCAGTGGCCCTGATGCGATTTCTGCTTGTGCCCGTATCTTCCGCCCCCACAAGTCCGACCATAGCCTCGACCACCGAAAGACACACACCCTCACCTTTGGCTGGATTGTCAACCCCGCGACGGGCGAAGAGCTCGACGAGGTGGTTGTCTCGCTTTTCCGCGCACCCCATAGCTACACGGGCGAAGACGTGGTCGAAATCACGTGCCACGGCTCCCTCTACATCCAGCAGGAGCTGCTCCATCTGCTCATTGGGCAATGTGGCGTACGGATGGCCGAAGGGGGCGAATTCACGCGTCGTGCCTTTGCCAACGGCCGCATGGACCTCAGCCAGGCCGAGGCCGTCGCCGACCTCATCGCGTCGCAGAATGCCGCCGCCCATCGTCTGGCGTTCAGTCAGATGAAGGGCAGCGTCAGCCAGAAGCTCGACGGCCTCCACGACCAGTTGCTCCGGCTCTCCTCCCTGCTCGAACTCGAACTGGACTTCAGCGAAGAGGATGTCGAGTTTGCCGACCGCACCGAACTGCTCGACACCGCCCGTCAGATCGACGCCGAAGTCGTACACTTGTCCGACACCTTCCGCACCGGCCAGGCCATCCGCAACGGCATTCCCGTGGCAATCATCGGCGAAACCAATGTCGGCAAATCCACCCTCCTCAACCAGCTGCTGGGCGACGAACGCGCCATCGTGAGCGATGTGCACGGCACCACGCGCGACGTTATCGAAGACACCATCCTCCTCGACGGGCAGCTCATCCGCTTCATCGACACTGCAGGCATCCGCGACACCAGCGACCGGGTAGAGACCATGGGCATCGAGCGCACCTATCAGCGCCTCGAGCGCGCCCAGATCGTGCTTTGGCTCATCGACGGCACCCGTCTCGCCGACGCCGACTCCACCCAACGCTGCATCCACGACACCCTCGACGTCTATCGCCGCATCGTGCCCTATCTGCGCGATCAGCAGCTCCTCCTCGTCATCAACAAGATTGACCTCATCCCCTCCGACACCCTGCACGCCAACCTTCCCCTCCTCCAGCACGCCCTCGACGAGGCAGGTCTTCCCCCCAACCAAACGGACGAGGCAGGTCTTCCCCCTAGGCAGGGGGATAGAGGGGGTCTTCTCCTCCTCAGCGCCAAGCACTCCCAGGGCCTCGACCAGCTGCGCAAGGTGCTCGTCCGAGCCACCCGTCTGCAGCAGGCGCAGGGCGATGTCATCCTCACCAACCAGCGTCATTACGAAGCTATGCAGGAAGCCCACCAGGCCCTGCTGCACGTCATCGATGGACTCCAGTCACATCTCAGCGGCGACCTGGTTGCCGAAGACCTCCACGCTGTCATCGACGCCCTCAACAGCGTCCTCGGTCGAAGCATCACCAGCCAGGACACCCTCAACAATATCTTCAAGAACTTCTGCGTCGGAAAGTAGATTCACAAAAGACCAGGATATGCGCAAAGAGAAATTTATGATCTATCGCAGGAACGCTAAGAAGGGCGATCCTACCTATTCGTCCAAGTCCCACTCTGCACCTCATTTCGAAGGCCACTACGTGGAGGGTATGGAAGAATGGGCACAGTGGTACTGCTTCAACAAGAAGGAAGATGGGACCTACGAAGCTGAACTCGATGAAGCATGGAACGAAGGAAGTCACAATGGTGGAGGAACCATCAACGTGGATATTCCTAAGGAGTGGTTTGCCCTTTCCTACGACGACTTCCTCAATCGTGTCATTACCCTTGCAGCAGCTGTGCATTATGGTTTTAATGTCAACGACCTGAAGGAGAGAAAAGGATTGAAACAGTTCTTCGGGTTTAAGGATTAGATTCAGTATGTTAGACTCTTTGGAGAGCATATTTCACAGCGTATAAAAATGTACAGAATAAAATCACAAACAATATGACAAACACATCACCCTCCTCCCAAGGCCGTAGTGCCAGTATTAGGAAAGCTATATGCATCACTTTTGTCGTGAGTTTTGTATCTTTCGCATTGGGCACGTTGCTGATTGCATGCTTTGATCAAATCAGACAGTATGTTGATCTATTAATTGTAGCTATCGGCATTTTTGCAATTGGTTTCAATCTATTTCTTTCATGGAATTATCCCAATGATAAGAAACGACGTGTAATTCTTGTAATTACTGCTGACTATGTCTTTTATTTTGTCTATATATTCTTATACCATTTGGGGGCTCCTTTCGGGTTTCCTTTCGTTACTTTAATGCTATGTGTATTGTTTATCTTAAATCTTCGTAATGCAGATGGTATCCCAATACTATGCCTATCCAATGCAAATACGATATTCGCTGTTATTATGTCGGTTGTATTTAATGGATTGATGTACGCACATAATATTAGTAGGGATTTGGAAACTTTTGCTGTCATTTCTCTTTTGAAATACTTTGTCACTTTTCTAAGTCTTGGTTTCTCAATAATCGCTTTGTTAATTAAAAAAAGAATCGGAAAGTAGATTCACAAAATTGCAAAAGTAACACTATCAACCGCAGAAAAATCCCTTAAATCGCTTGTTTTCAGCAATCCGACGACCCCGTTGGATTTACATTTATAAATTTAAAAAAAAGATGGACTATGGCACACAGTTGTGAAAACGGAAAATTTTGGGCACACGACGAGAAGAAACATCTCTTCGCACACACCATCAGCAGCTATCTCCCGAAAATTATACTGGTTGTAGCAGGACTGGCCTCCGCTCCGGGGTTCAGCGAGCAGACCTCGTTCAGCCGCTTCTTCAAACAGAGGACCGGAATGCCCCCTTCCGAATACAGGGAGAGAAAGGACGTACCGTGATGCACTAAATTTAATTTTAATTCTTCAATAATTAAATTTTTTAATTTTCTTACAAAAACAAATGAGCGGCAGCCTATGGGGGTTGCTGCTCATTTTCAATGGATTGGCGGAACGTGTTCCACGCCTTATCAAACCAATACAGGTCGATGTAGGAGCTTGGCTGCTACAGGCTTAGATTGCCTTACATTTGCATTCTGATGGCCAGCAGAATACTTCCTCCGTTTTCGCATGCATCCCGATGGCCGTCGGAGAGAATTGTGCAGCATCGCGTCTGCGCATCGTTCCGGCCTGCGGAAAGCGCATATTTTTTGTGCCGTGCATCCGCACGGCTCGGAGTGTGTTTCCGCATCGGAGGATTGCATCGTCACGGCAGCAAAGATGATTATTTCGGCATCCAAATCGTTCATTCCGCAGCAGGATTTCTTTTGCACCAATCACGCGGCACATCTTTTCAGCCACACGAATATTTTACGAAAATCGAGCATTGTCCGCTCACGGCCGCGAGCATACAACGCACCATTCTGCATAAGCATCGCACGGGCCGACAGCATATTCCACATCATCGCGGATTGCATCGTGATGGCCGTGAGGTTGATAGTGTTAAAAAACACGAATTATCATGAATTGATCACGAATTTTTCATGAATTAATACTTCTTCCCGTTCCCATTTTTCGTTCTTTTTCGTCTTTTCGTCTTTTTTCGGAATTACTTAGGGAACGGATGGCAATTATCAAAAATTGAAAAATTGAAAAATTAAAATTCAATTTACTTCCTTATGAAGTCAGAGGGAGTGACTCCGAAGTGCCTCTTGAACTGGCGGGTGAAGTGCTGCGGATAGTCGAAACCAAGACTTTCTGCCGTCTCCGAGATGTTGGCACCGCCCATCAGGAGCTGTTGGGCACGCTGCATGACGAAGCGCCGGATATGGGAGGCAGGGGATTCGCCAGTCAGTTCGCGCATCAGGTCGCCAAAATAGTTGGGCGAAAGGAACAGCTGCCGGGCGCAGTATTTCACGGTGGGAAGCCCCAACTTCTGCTGCAGGCCGTCGTCGTAGTATTTCCGGAGCAGCTGCTCGAAGCGGGGCAGCAGATCGGAGTTGGTTGAAGTGGCCGACGTGGAGAGCTGCAGTGCATAGTAACGCGCCACGAGTTCCAGGACCTGCTCAATCTGCGAGGTGACGATGCGCAGGGTGTGGCTGTCCTCCTCGCGAAGCAGCTCCCTGCGGATCTCTTCGAGCAGCGCAACGATGCTCTGCCGCTGTTCGGGCGTCAGCAGCAGCGCCTCGCTGGTGGTGTAGGAGAAGAAATGGTAGCCTGCCATGCGGCGGCCCAGTTCCGTGTTGCGAAGCAGTTCGGTGTCGAAGAGCAGCGCCCATCCCTTGGTATGTATCTCCTCCCCCATGTCGGTCTTCCCGCCTATCTGTCCGGGTGCCACACACATCAGCGCATGACGTTTCAGCACGTATTGCAGCTGCCCGTACGACAGATCCTCCAGTTCCTCATCGCCGATGAACAGGGCATAGACGTCGTAGTTGTTCAACGAGTGGCGACAGTGCTCCAGCTCGTCGTAGTGGATGACCGAGACGAGCGGATGCAGCTCCGGCGCACCGATGTACCGGGCATAGTCGTTGACGTGTTGGACCCGTAGAATCTTTTCCATATCGGGGGCAAAGGTACGATATAATGCGTAAAAAACCAAATTTTCGATGATTTTTTCGAAGAAAAGGACCTTCGAGCGAAGCTTAAAATGCACTTTTTGCAGACAAAAAAAGCCCGAAATCCCCAAATTCCGTAAAATGGGTTGATATATCCGTAAATCGATTAGGCTGTTTCTGCCAATTTCGCCGTACCTTTGCACCGTCAAATCAAAACAACGAAGAACTATGAACAAGATTGCATTAGGAACCTGGGCCTGGGGCGCAGGAGCATTCGGCGGAGACGCCGTTTTTGGAAGCAAGACTGACATCGAGAACCTGAAACCCGTGTTCGACGCAGCCATGAAGGCCGGACTGAACCTGTGGGACACCGCCACCGTGTACGGCATGGGCGAATCGGAGAAGATTCTCGGACAGCTCGCCGCCCAGTACAAGCGCGAGGAGGTGCAGATTTCCACCAAGTTCACCCCTCAGATCGCCGAGATCTACGAAAACTCGGTCGAGAAGATGGCCGATGCCTCCATCGAGCGCATGGGCTGTGACTTCATCGACATCTACTGGATCCACAACCCCATGGACGTGGAGCGCTGGACGCCCGGCCTGATTCCCCTGTTGAAGTCGGGCAAGGTGAAGCGCGTGGGCGTTTCGAACCACAATATCGCCGAAATACGTCGTGCCAACGAGATCCTTGGCGAAGCCGGATTCAAGGTGAGTGCCGTGCAGAACCACTTCTCGCTGCTCTACCGTTCGTCGGAGAAAGGTGGCGTGCTCGACTACTGCAAGGAGAATGGCATCGAGTTCTGGGCCTATATGGTGCTGGAACAGGGCGCGCTCTCGGGCAAATACAACAAGGAGAACCCGCTCCCTGCCGAGAGCGACCGTGGCAAGAAATACAACCCCGTGCTGGAACAGCTGGAGGCTCTGACGGGCAAGATGACCGCCATCGGACAGAAGTATGGCGCCAGCTGCTCGCAGATCGGCATCGCCTGGGCCATCGCCAAGGGTACGCTGCCCATCATCGGTGCCACGAAGGAGCGTCACGTCGTCGAGGCAGCCGAAGCTGCCCGAATCCAACTGACCGTCGAGGAGGTATCCGTTCTCGAGGCTCTCGCCGATGCCACCGGCATCGACACCCGCGGCGGGTGGGAACACAGTATGGAATAGTTACTTAACAAAGACAATTATGCAATACGTCAAACTTGGAAACTCCGACCTGCGCGTTTCGCGCATCTGCCTGGGCTGCATGGGCTTCGGCGATTCCACCATCGGACAGCATTCCTGGACCATCGGCGAGGAACCCACACGTGCCATCATCCGCCGTTCGCTCGACCTGGGCGTAAACTTCTTCGACACCGCCATCGCATATCAGCTTGGAACATCCGAACAATATGTGGGCCGGGCATTGCGCGACATGACGAAACGGGAGGAGGTGGTGGTCGCCACCAAGTTCCTGCCCCGCACCGAGGAAGAGATCCAGAAAGGCATAGATGGCCGTCAGCATGTGCTGAACAACATCGACCTGAGCCTGCAGCACCTGGGCATGGACTATGTGGACCTCTACATCTACCATATCTGGGACTACAAGACACCTGCCGAGGAGATTCTGGAAGGTATGAACGAGGCTGTACGCCAGGGCAAGGCGCGCTACATCGGCATCGCCAATGCCTATGCCTACCAGCTGGCGAAGATGAATGCCCTGGCTGAGAAACGCGGCTGGGCAAAGTTCATCAGCGTGCAGAACCACTACAACCTGATCATGCGCGAGGAGGAACGCGAGATGCAGCCCCTGTGCCGTGAGGACAACATTGCGCAGACGCCCTATAGCGCCCTGGCTTCCGGCAAGCTGGCAAAGCGCCCCGGCGAGACTTCGCTGCGACAGGAGAAGGACTCCTTCATGCACTTCAAGTATGATGCTACCGCCGAGCAGGACAATCGCATCGTGGAGCGTGTCGTCGAACTCGCCGACCGATACGGCGTGGCGATGACGCAGATCTCGCTGGCCTGGCTGCTCACCAAGGTGGAGTCGCCCATCGTGGGTGCCACCAAGCTGCATCACATCGAAGGAGCCGTAAAGGCACTTGACGTCCGTCTCTCGGCCGACGACATCCGCTACCTCGAGGAGCCATACGTTCCTCACAACCTCTCGGGCGTGATGGCTGTCAACAAGCCCGTCATGAACGAAGAGCCCGTCTGGGTGGCAGCAAGTAGAAACAAATAATCATTGTAGTATGAAAATGAAACTATTCGTGATGCTCATGGCTTTCATGATGATAGGCCAGAGCACGTTTTCACAAGAAAACAAATCAAAGGAAAACAAGGATATGAAAGTATTGGTAGCCTACTTCACGGCATCGGGCACAACCAAGAGCGTTGCTCAGAAACTGGCTGAGGTGACGGGCGGAACGTTGCACGAGATTACGCCGGCACAACCCTACACCGATGCAGACCTCGACTGGCGCAACAAGCAGAGTCGCAGCAGCGTGGAGATGCAGGATAAGAAATCGCGTCCCGCTATCATCGGCAAGCTCACTGACATGAATGAATATGATGTCGTCTATGTCGGCTTCCCCATCTGGTGGAACACCTGCCCCACGATCATCAACACCTTCCTGGAGTCCTACGACTTCCAGGGCAAGACCGTCATCCCCTTTGCGACATCAGGTGGCAGCGGCATCCGAAAAGCCTGCGAAGACCTGAAGGCCACCTATCCGAATGTCAACTGGAAGGAAGGCAAGCTCCTCAACCGTGCTTCGAAAGAAGACTTGAAGAAGTGGGTGGTATCCGCTCACTGATCGATGACCTTTCGGAACACGAACATCTCATCGTCCTCGCTCCAGTTTCCGCTTTCCTCGTCGGGCACGGCGGGACCATGATGATACTTGTTCCAGAACTCGACGATATGGAATCCGCAGCTGTTGACATAGAAATGGATGTTGCGCTTCTCGAAGTAGGGCGTGATGGCTTCCCAGATGCGGATCTCGGGATGCATTGCCTCGACGGCACGCCACACTGCCTTTCCGATACCCCGGCTATGGACTTCGGGAGAAACGAAGAGCAACTCGAGCTCGCCCTTCGCTTCGCCCTGGTCGATGCTTAGTACCACACCGCCCACGAACCTGCCATCGAGAACGATGCGGTAGGTTTCGGCACGTTCGCCATCGATGCTCCGCTCGATGGTGGTGCGCGAAATGACTTCCGAACCTTCTTCGGTGCGGTCGTCGCGCATGCCGAACTCTATCTGGGCCCCATATCGGAATGCCCACTGAAGGTCGAGGATGAACTGCTCGCGGTCATCCTCTTGCAAAGGTTGAAGTGAGATGGATGGTGAGCTGCTCATTTGATCTTCAGAAGGAGTTGTTCAAGGGCCTTGCGACGCTCGGGCCATGTCGGGTAGTCGGAAGCCTTGAGGGTATAGACCTTCAGGTCGGCGTTGTTCGAATCGGCTTTGGCTGAAGCATCGGACACCAGGAGGCAGGGCTGCGTCCTGCCCTCGGCGAGGAGCTTGTCGGCAATGGCATCGGCACCACCTACCTTGAACCAGCTCTCAGAAGTGTCGTCGGCGCCATAGACGAGACGCACGAGGACTGCGGGATTGCCGGTCGGGGGACAGTAGGTGGCAGGATGGTTGCTGTCGTTGAGGTCGTAGCAGACCTTTCCGTGCGGGATGTCGCCCATGGTGGCCAGGCTATAAGGATTGGCGAGATTGTTGCAGACACTGTACTTGAATCCCTTGTCGGGCGAGAGATACATGTTGCTCGGATCGGCTACCTGCGTGCCATCGACGAGGAAACAGTACTTGAACACGTCGGTGCCGCGGTCGGTGAGGGTGACGCTCCAAACGCCCTCCTCGTCCTTCTGCATCGCCAACGGCTTTGCGTCGAGTTCGGTCTGCAGCAGCACTTCACGGGCATCGGGTGCCTTCATGCGGAAGGTGATGCCCTCGGCGACGAAGTCGGGCGAGATGATGGGACGCGGGAACAGACGTGCCATGACACTCGGCGTGAAGGCCTGCTCCTTGCCCGTGGCAGCAAGTGCGGGTTGCCCGTTCTGCATGGCTTCCTCGGAGGCTTCGGGATTGAAGAGCAGGCGGAAGGTCTTGTCGAGGAAGTACTTGGCGTTCATCCACGTGTGGCCGAACTTGTCGTGGGTGTATTCCTTCACGGAGCGGATGCCCTTCTTGTCGAGGAACTCCATGTAGTCGCGTGCCGTGCCATAGAGGAAGTCGTCGGTGCCCACGCCGAGCCAGAACAGATGGATGCGGCTGTTGGTGTCGGCGGCATTGTCATAGACTTTGGGCAAGGTGGTGGAAGTGAAGGAACTGTAGGAACAGAGGTAGGAGAACTTGTCGAGGTTCATGAGTCCGCACGAAAGACCCTGGTTGCCACCGCGCGAGAAGCCGCCGATGGCACGATGATCGGCGTCGTTGATGGTGCGGTAGTGGCTCTCGACATAGGGCATGAGGTCGTTCACCAGGTCCTTGCCGAACACATCCATCCCGAAGCCCATCGGGTCCTGCGGAGGCGTGGGCAGCAGCTTGAGGGGATTGCCGTAGGGCAGCACGATGATCATTTCCTTGGCCTTGCCCTCAGCCACAAGGTTGTCGAGGATGTAGTTCATGCGTCCTACCTTGTAATAGACCTCTTCGGTGTCGGTGGTGCCGCTGATGAGATAGAACACGGGGTACTGCTCGGCAGAGGAACCCTTGTCGTAGTACGAAGGCGGCAGATAGACGATGGCGTTGTTGGTGCCGCCGAGACTCTTGGAATAGTAGTGGATATACTCGACCTGTCCGTGGGGCACGTCCTTGATGTCGTGGGCGAGCGAACCGGACGTGGCAGGGATTTCGAGCAGGCTGTTCTTGAAGCCCTCATTGGGGAAATACTGCGGGTTCTGCGGGTCCATCACGCTGACGCCGTCCACCACGAAGCAGTAGGGATACATGTCGGGAGCCGCAGGTCCGAGGGTGACGGTCCACAGGCCGTCGGCATTGCGCTGCATGGGGTTGCGCCCTGCAAACTGCACATCGACCTGCACGTCCTTGGCGTTTGGGTTGGAATAATAGAAGGTGACTGTCCCGTCGTCGTTGCAGACGGTGGAGGGCTGCGTCTTCTCCTGCTTGCATCCGGTCAGGACGCTGAAGCCGAGTGCCACGGAAATGGCAAAACTGAATGATTTCATTTTCATAGTGCTTTACATTTAGAGGTAATTTTTCGCTGCAAAGATAATGACTTTTTCGTTATCAGCTGTATGGAAAAGGATAAAAATGCATTATTCGAAGGAATAATTTGAAAAAACGGGATAATAAGCTTTGGTTTTTCAAAAAAACAAACTATATTTGCAGCAGATTTTTATATTTTAACACGAATTATCGCGAATTAACATGTATTTCCTGCACGTTCTTTTTTCCCAATTTACAAAATAATAATTCATGTAAAATTCATGATAATTGTTACGCTTCGCTCCACGCGAGCAAAGCTCGGAGCATGTTAAAAAACCACATATAATTATCTTAAATTTTTGTTATATTACTATGAAAAAAGCAGTTTTGTTAGTTCTGGCAATCCTTGCCACGCTGAACGGCGGATTGAAGGCACAATCCATTACCGACCACTATGCCCTACTCTATTCCGGCATGTGCTTCACGTTCTTCGAAGAAGATGAAGGGGTGTCCGACCAGGGCGTCAATGCCGGTGTGCTCTTCGGATACAACATCACCAAGCAGACGGTCCCGTTGTTCCTGCAGTTTGGCGGCGAGCTGATCTACGAGGGAACAACCGAAGACGACATTGAGGAACGTCTGGCCTGCCTGGCTGTACCCGTCAATCTTTCCTACAAGCTGGGACACCGCAAATTCAACGTGGAGCCCTACATCGGCGTGAATTTCCGACTGAACATCCATGGAAACGCCAAAGGAAAGGACGATGCATCCAAACTGGATGTCGATTATTTCGATTCAGAGGTCAAGGCGCGTCGTTTCCAGTTCGGTGCAAACCTCGGCCTGAACTTCAACATCCTCAACTTCACCGCGGGCGTTCGTGTGAATTCGGACTTCACGGAATATGCGAAGAACACGGATTCGAAGGTCAACCGCATCATGCTGACCGTCGGATACACGATGTAGTCGAAAGGTATCCAAAAAAAAAATGTCAAATAAGATCAAGATACCGTGACATTCCTTATCGGTGAATGCCCGGTGTGGCGCTTGAAGAATGTTCCGAAGTGGCTCTGATTCTGAAAACCGAGACGTTCGCTGATCTCCTTTACCGTAAGTTGCGTGTTCTGAAGCAGGTGAATCGCCTCCTGGATAATGGAGTCGGCAATCAGTTCACGTGCCGAACGCCCTTCGACTTCGCGGCAGATTGCACCCAGGTATTTTGCCGAGATATTGAGTTGTGAAGCCCACCAGCCGACGGGGCGCAGCTTGGCCGAAGTCTTCTCGAGCAAACGTGTGAAACGATTGTAGATTACCTGCGCAGATGTTGCATTGCCCAACATCACTTCCGCCTTGCCCGCCGACGACAAATCTTCTGATGCCCTATTCTCATCCAAAAGATAGCGTTCCAGTCTCAGCAGTATCTCGATGGACAGCAGATGGAGCAGTTGGCGCATGACGATGGCCTTCTGCGGATAGTCGGTGCTCTCGGACTTCATGAGCAGGAAATTGTGATTCTCGTCCACATGACGCCTGTCCTCTGCCGAAAGATGAAACAATGCATTGGTTATCAACGCCTGCCTTACCTTCCAACTTATCTTGATCGATTGCGAGAACTGGCGATTGAACTCCGACGAAACACAAACAGCAAACATGCCGAAATCATTTTCGGGAATAAGTTCGCATCGCTCATTGGCCAGATGATGGATCAGCAGATCCCCCTTGTTCAAACTGACCGATTCGCGATCGCTTACCCAAAGGGCTTCTCCCTGCGTCGCATAAATGGTCACGGTACAACGGTAGGACAACAAGGCAACAGCCTCGGCGACCTCTGCAGCACTTCGGGCAATGAGTGCCTCGTGTTCGATAATCGGGACGATGCCCGATGTCCCTGCCAAACTATAGGTTTGCATCTGATTTCTTGTTTTTGACTGTGCAAAGATAGCAAAAATTTTTCACAAACCGCTCAAATACTGTTCCAAATTGCTAATTATTTTCGGCATTTGGCATTTTAGAACAGTATTTGAGCATTTCATTTGTCCATTATTGTCTTAAATTGCCTATTTTTGCACAAAAATTCAACAAGAATGAAAAAAAGCAATCATCAATCACATCTTTTCTCATCAGAACCACAACTGATGAAGTATCGCAAGGCTATCGAAGGCCGAAACCAGTATTTTCAACTTCGCCGCTTACGACTGACGGGCAACGACGGCAAACTCTCCGACTTTGCCAACGGCTACATGTATTACGGACTGCACAGGGCAACGGACGGCTCGTGGACCTTCCGCGAGTGGCTACCCTATGCAACGAAAGTCTTCCTGATTGGAGACTTCAACAACTGGCAGGAGGACGAGCATTTTGCCCTCAAGCAAATCAACGTGCATGGCGACTGGCAGCTGATTCTGCCATCTGACACGCTCCGACATGGACAACTGTGCCGGATGAAGGTATATTGGGCCGAGGGGTGCGGCGAACGACTGCCAGCCTGGACGACACGAGTCGTGCAGGACCCCACTACCCTGCAGTTCTCGGCACAGGTGTGGGAACCTGATGCAGCGTATCACTTCAAGTGCAGGAGTTTCAAGCCAAGGAAGGAGACTCTCATGATCTACGAATGTCATATAGGAATGGCCACCGACGAGGAACGCGTGGGCACTTACGACGAGTTCAGGCTGAATGTCCTTCCGCGCATCGCCAAGCTGGGGTACAACGCCATACAGCTGATGGCTATACAGGAACATCCCTACTATGGCAGTTTCGGCTATCACGTCAGCAACTTTTTTGCCCCAAGCAGTCGTTTCGGCACTCCCGAGCAACTCAAGCAACTCATCGACGAGGCGCATCAGAGGGGAATAGCTGTAATCATGGACCTGGTGCACAGTCACGCCGTGAAGAATACAAATGAAGGACTGGGTCAGTTGTGCGGCAGGCAGACGCAATTCTTCCACGATGGACAACGCGGACTGCATCCTGCTTGGGACAGCTTCTGCTTCAACTACGGGTCGGACGATGTGGTGCACTTCCTGCTCAGCAACTGCAAGTATTGGATGAAGGAATTCCGCTTCGATGGCTTCCGCTTTGATGGCGTCACTTCCATGATCTACCAGGACCATGGTCTCGGCAAGGACTTCACCTCGTATGCCGACTATTACAATCTGAACCAGGACGGTGATGCCATCTGCTACCTAACGCTGGCCAATCAACTGATCCATGAAGTCAATGCGAAGGCCATAACCATAGCCGAAGAGATGTCGGGAATGCCTGGACTGGCATCACCCATCAGTAAGTGCGGCATGGGATTCGACTACCGACTGGCCATGGGAATACCTGACTACTGGATACGTCTTTTGAAGACAAAAGAACCGAGGGATTGGAACCCCGAGGAAATGTTCTGGATGTTGCAGAACCGACGCATGGAGGAAAAGACCATCTCGTATGTCGAAAGCCACGACCAGGCACTGGTGGGCGACAAGACGCTCATCTTCCGCCTTGTCGATAGTGACATGTACTGGCATTTCCGCAAAGGGGACGAGACACCAAGAGCCATACGAGGCATCGCCTTGCACAAGATGATCACACTTATGACAATGGCTACTATCAATGGTGGCTACTTGAACTTCATGGGCAACGAATTCGGACATCCCGAATGGATAGATTTCCCCCGCGAGGGTAACCAGTGGTCCTACAAGCATGCGCGTCGCAGGTGGGACCTGGTGGATCGTGATGACCTGTGGTACGAAGATCTGAATCGGTGGAATGGTCAGATCGTGAAACTCATTCTGGGCATTCCCAACTTCAGGAAAACTCCCATCAAGCTACTCCTTTCGAACCCCGGTGACCAAGTGCTTGCCTTTGAGCGCCAAGGACTCATTTTCATCTTCAATTATAGTGACAGATCTTATTCGGCCTACCAGATTCCGTGCCAGTCCGGGAATTATTCCTTGGTGCTTAGCAACCCTGAGGAACAACGTCAGTACAATCCCATTCATTGCCCCATGAACAATGGCCAGTGCTACATCTATCCCGATCTTCCTCCGTACAGTGTACAAGTATGGTCATTTGTCACGGAGTAGCAGTTCCTGCGATATATAATTCATGGTTTACAGATAGTCTTCTACGGTCATAATCGAAACAAAATTTTGGTTCTTTGGTTCATATCCCGCGGCAAAGATACGCTTTTTCCGACGATAGAACCCGATTTCGGGAAAATGTGTAAATAAAAACTCAAAATGTGTAGCTGTTTATTCGAAAAAAAGCCTTACCTTTGCAGCGTCAAAAAACAAAAGCGAGATATAACAAATGACATTGAAACAAAATATCAATGAACACATTTATTGTTATATAGAAGTGAACTAACAAAACGGATTATCATGAACTTAAAGACCATCATATCAGCCGCATTGGTCGCTTCGACAGCCACAGCCGCATCCGCCCAGGGCGTGATGGATGTGCATAGCCACATCATCACTCCCGAGTTCGTGTCTGCCTTGGAGCAGGAAGGTCGTCTGCTGGACGAGGGATTCCCCCTGCCGCGATACGACGTGGAGAGTCATCTGCAGTGGATGGACGAAGCCGGTGTGCAGACCTCCGTGCTGACATTGGCTGCTCCCCAGCCGGGCCTCTCTCCCGCCCCTTCATCGGACAGGAAGGAAGCCTGCAGCAGCGCAGCCGGCATCATCCGGGCTACCAACAAAGCTGCCGCCCGCATCAAGCGCAGCCATCCCGACCGATTCCTGTTCTGTGCCGCCCTGCCCCTGCCTGATGTCGATGCTGCCATCCGGGAGGTAAGATACGCCCTCGACACACTGGGTGCCGACGGCATCAAGCTGGCAACGAATGCCGGTGGCCAGTATCTGGGTGCGCCCAAGCTCGACACGCTCTTCGCCGTGCTCAACCAGCGGCACGCCGTCGTCATCCTCCACCCCCATCGCCCCGAGCCCATCAGTCGCGAAGTGATGGCCCAGACGCCCCTCGCCATGCAGGAGTATCTGTCCGAGACGACCCGTGCGGTAGCCAATATGATCAGCCGCAACCTGCTGGCACGCTATCCCAACGTCAAGGTGGTGGTTCCCCATTGCGGTGCCTATCTGCCCTTGGCCGTGCCCCGCATGAAGTCGCTCACAGCCGTGATGCAGGCCAACAAGCTGGTGGGCGAAATCGACTGGGAGGCTAACCTCCGCGCCCTCTACTACGACCTGGCGGGTGCCCATTCGCCCGAAGTTATCCGCATGATGCTCACCATCACCACGCCCGACCATCTGCTCTACGGTTCCGACTATCCCTACGTCGCTCCGCAGGTGCTCACCCAGAGCCTCGCGAGGATGAAACAGTACCTGACCACGGAGCCCGACCTTGCTCCCTATCGCGAGATGATACTCTACCAGAATGCCCAACAACTGTTTAATGACCTTTGAAGATGAAAAGACTGTCTTTCCTTTTGCTTTCTGCGCTGCTTCTCCTTTCTACTAAAACTTCGGCGCAAACCATTTTCCCCACCCAGTTTATCGCCCCGGCCGAGTTCAACACAGGCACCGTCCACATCTCGGTCCTAAGCCGCAGCGAACGACAGATGACCACCAACTTCCTCTTTGAACAGGGAAGCCACAACTCTTGGCACTATCACCCCAACGCCACCCAAGTGCTTATGGTGCTCAGTGGCGAAGCCTACTACCAGGAGGAGGGCAAGCCGAAGCAGCTGCTCCGCAAGGGCGACGTGGTGACCACAGCGCCCAACGTGCGCCATTGGAACGGAGCCACACCCTGGAGTGCAGCCGAATGCATGACCGTCAGCGAGATAGCTCCCGGCGAACAGCATGCCGTGCAGTTGCGCAAAGTAACCGACGAAGAGTTTACAAGTCCTTTAACCCACGAAAACATGATTGTACGCATTGCCGAAATCGAAGTCTATCCCCAGTACCTTTCGGAGTACCTGGCATTCGCCAACGAAGTCGATCGCCTCAGTGTGGAACGCGAGAAGGGCGTCGTCTGCCTCTTCCCCATGCAAAGCGCCGACGACTCCACCCAGATCCGCATCCTCGAGATCTACGCCTCCGACGAAGCCTATCAGAACCACCTGAAGACCGATCATTTCCAGAAATACAAGCAGGGCACCCTCCACATGGTCAAATCCCTCAAGCTCCCCACCATGCTGCCCCTCGATCCCGAAACGATGAAGCTCATCTTCCGAAAGAATCCCTGAGCTTCGAATTAGAACCAATGAAGCGGAAAGAAAAAAACGTGCCAGATGATGAATCTGACACGTTTTATTGTAAGGGGGGGGTATTGTCTTATTTCTTCTTACCGAAGAAGGTGGAGAAGAGCCAGAGGACAACAACGGCACCGATGACAGCGACAAGGAGCTGACCGAGACAACCGTAGCCTGTGGTGTTGATGCCGAGGAGCTCGAAGATCCAGCCGCCGACGGCAGAGCCTATGACACCGAGGATGAGGTCGAGGATGCAGCCATTGCCGCCCGAACCTTTGATGCGGCTGGCAATGTAGCCAGCGGCGATGCCTAAGATGATTACATAAAGCCAGTTCATGGAATTAAGGGGATTAAAGGGTTAATGAAAAGGAATGAAGGAAGGGATTACTCCTCGTAGATGTAGGTTGTGGAACGGGTTTCGGAGAAGGGCTTGCCGGTGACAAGCTTCTTGCCCTCCTTCTTGAAGGTGACAACGTACTCGTTGGGCTTGTTCTTGGTCTCGAAGATGTTGGCCTCGAAGAGACGGTCGCTGTGGTCCTTGCCCGTGCGGCCCTCGAAATCGTGCTTGCCATAGACCTTGACCTCGCGGTCGGAGATGGAGGCAACGCTATCGACCTTGAGGGAGCCAGCCACATACTTGCGCTTGCCGATGAGGTCCTTGAAGAGGTCGTTGTAGTTCTGCTGGCAGAACTTGTCGAGCATGCGCTCGTAGTAGGCGTTGTCCTTCAGCACGGTGTCGAGGATGGTTGCTGCCAGGTCCTTGCTGGAGGGATCGTAGTAGAAGTTCGCGGTGCGCGACTCGGAGTCCTCCTTACCGACGAGGCTGACGAGGCTCTTGCGCTCCTTGGCGAAGGTCACCGTGTATTCGTTGGCCTTGTCGGCTACCTCCTTGATGAGGGCGACGAAGGTGCGGTTCTCGTGCTCCTTGCCCAGACGACCTTCGAAGTTGTGCTTGCCATAGACCATGACGTCGGTGCCGTCGAGATGGGAGATGCTATCCACCTTGAGCGATCCTGCTACATAGGTGCGACTGCCCATGATGTCCTTGAAGAGCTGATCGTAGTTCTGGCGGCAGAAGATGTCGAGCATCTGCTCGTAGAATGCCTCGTTCTTGACAACGGCCTTCACGGCGTTCTTGGCATCGTTGATCATCTCGGTGGCCACGTCGGCGGGATCGGTGGTTGACTGGGCGTCGTTGCCGTTCTGATCACTCTTGCACGAAGCGAGCATAAGCCCCATGCATGCGTACAATAAATACGACTTCTTGAAGCAATGTTTCATAATGGTAAGTTTTGGAAAAATTGGAATTATTTAGTGATTGTTCTCTGATTCGGGAAGTGAGTCCGCATCGACATCGGACGAATCGGATTCAAGGGCGCGGGCATCGCGTTCGTCGATCCATTCGTTGACATAGGCGAGGATGAGGTTGGTGAGGGGCAGGGCGATGATGAGCCCAATGAAGCCGAGAAGGGCGCCCCACACCGAGAGCGAAAGCAGCATCATGGCGGGATTGAGCCCCATAGCCTTGCCCATGATGCGGGGCGTGAGGACCATGTCCTGGATGGTCTGCACCACGGCAAAGACGGCGAGGGCAGAGAGCAGGATGAGCCAGAAGCTGCCGCCCGTGTCGTAGGCCTTGAGCAGGGCAAGCATGATGGTGGGGATGATGCCGACCATCTGAAGATAGGGAATGAGGTTGAGCATACCGATGAACAGCCCCAGACCGATGGCCATCGGGAAGTCGATGATGCTGAAACCGATAGCGAAGAGGATGCCCACACAAAGGGCGATGAGCGACTGCCCGCGGAAGTAGTTGCCCATGTTGGTGCGCACACGATCGGAGACGTTAATCATATGACCACGACTGTGCTTGGGCCAGAGGCGCGACCAGCCTTCGGTGATCTGCTCGTAGTCGAGCAGGATGAAGAACAGATAGAGCAGCGTGACGCAGAACGTGACGAGGCCACCGATGATATGGAACGCCTGCGACAACACGCCTCCCACGCCGGGGATGACCTTCTGGATGATGGAGATGAGCTGTCCGTTCTCGAGCTGGTTAAGCCAGTCGTAGTCGGAGATGTAGGGCAACACGAACTCCTCGAGCAGAGCGGGCACACTCTTGTTCTGTCCAACCTTGGTGAGATAGGACGAGATGAGCTCCTCCAGGCGGATGGTCTGATCGATGAACGAGGGGACGATGAGCATGAAGAAGCCCGTCAGGACAGCTATGACGAGCACCAGCACGACTGCGATGCTGAGGACGCGGTTCCGAAGCCGCGCCTTCTGCTGGAAGAAGAGGACCAGCGGATAGAGCAGATAGGCGATGCCGAACGCAATGAAGAAGGGCAGCAGCACGCCGCTCAGGTAGTTGATCAGCGCAAGTACTGCAATAAAGACTATTGCAAGTGTGATGATGCGTATCAGGCGGTCGAAGGTGATGGGCTGGGACATTCGAGGGTTATTTCTTGTAGGGGTCGTTGACGCGGTCGGAATGGTGGGCAACAAAATCCTTCCAGGACTTGGAGGTGGACTTGGAGCTACCGCCACCGATCTGACGGGAGGTGATGTAGTGGTGGGCAAGGGCGATGGCGAGGGCATCGGAGGCATCGAGCTTCTGGCCTTCGAACATCTCGTCGGTGAGATGAAGCTGGCGCTTCACCATCTCGGCCACCTGCTCCTTGGCTGCATTGCCATTGCCAACAATGGAAATCTTCACCTTGGCGGGCGGATATTCGAAGATAGGGATGTCGCGTTCGACGGCAGCTGCCATGACCACACCCTGCGCCCGACAAAGCTTGATGAGCGAATTGGGGTTGATGCCCACGAAGGGCGACTCGATAGCGAGTTCGTCGGGGTGATATTCGTTGATGAGCTGCAGGGTGCGCTCGTGGATGCGGCGCAGACGCAGATAGTGGCTTTCGATCTTGGAGAGGGTCAGCACGCCCATGACGATGAGCGAGGGCTTGCGTTCCTCGACCTTGAGGAGCGCATATCCCATGACGTTCGTGCCGGGGTCGATGCCGAGGATGATCTGTTCAGCCATGGCTCAATCATCCAGCTCCTCGACACCGAGGATGGAGGGGTCGAAGGTGATGGAGTCGTCATCGTCATACCGCTCGTACTCACGCCACGAACGGAGGTTGACCTGCACGAGGGCATTCTCGCGGATCGACTTGGGATACTTGGACAAGGCCTCCTCGAGCTCCTCGGCTGAATTGACATTCATGTGACGCATGAGGACAGCATAGGCGGCTGCCATGTTATCCTTATTGGCGTCGTAGATGGAGTCGATGATATGCTCCATCGACACACGATAGCGTTCGGCGATCTCCATCTGTTCGTCGTCGGTCAGCTCGATACCCAAAGCGCGGAGGCTGTCGGTGAGCGTGGCCAGATAGTCGTAGGTCTCGGAATTGAGTTCGTCGAGGGCAGACTCCAGGTCGGTCATGCCATCGTTGGAAGGTGTGCCCGAGACCGTAATGTCGGGATTGATGGTGACTTCGATGTCGCCGGGTTCGACAACAATCAGGGCATCGCCCATCTGGCTGACGAAATGGACATAGTAGGGTTCGCGCTTATCGACGATGCCCTCGATGCGGAACGTGTTGTCTGCAACCTGAGCGGAATCGAGCAGCTGGTTGTCGAAGTCAAGCAGATAAACCCAGGTACCATCCATCGACGGCACATCGATGATGGTGTCGCCGAAAGGAATCTGGTCGGGCAGGTCGAAGGTGCCCGTGATGGTATAGGGCTTCTCGTACTTGCAGGCGCTGAGCAGTGCAAGACTAATTACTAAAGCAAAAAGAAGGATTCGGTTTCGTTTCATACCTTGAGTAGGTGTAAGTGGTTATACAGTTTCTGGACGGGGAGCCCCATGACGTTGAAGTAGGACCCTTCGAGGCGGGAACAGCCCACATAGCCAATCCATTCCTGGATGCCATAGGCGCCTGCCTTGTCGAAAGGGCGATAGCGGGTGATGTAATAGTCGATCTGCTCGTCGGAGAGCGGGTCGAAGGTGACATCGGTGCGGCAGACGAACTCGCAATGGTCGAGGGCACTGCGCAGACAGACGGCTGTGAACACCTGATGAGTGCGTCCGCTAAGCAGATGGAGCATGTGGCGGGCATCATCGGCATCGGCGGGCTTGCCCAGCTCCTGGCCATCGACCCAGACAATGGTGTCGGCCGTGATGAGCACCTCGCCGGGACGCAGCTCCATGTCGTAGGCGTGCATCTTGAGCCGGGCGATGTGCAGGGGGATGTCACCTCCCTCGAGATTAGCAGGATGCGTCTCATCGATGTCCTTGAGGCGCACCACCTCCATGGGGATGTCGAGGCCGGCGAGCAGTTCGCGCCGACGAGGACTGTTGCTTGCCAAAAGAAGTCGCGTCACCATCCGAAAGCTACTTTATCGGTCATCCAACCTCCCTGTGCCTTGAGCACCTGTTCGACCACGTCGCGCGCAGCTCCTGACCCACCTGAAAAGGGACTGACGTAGCAGGAAATCGCCTTGATCTCGGGCACAGCATCAGCGGGGCAAACGGGGCATCCCACACGCTGCATCACCTCGTAATCGGGGATGTCGTCACCCATATAGAGCATCTCGTCCAGTGCGATGCCCGTGCGTGCTGCCAGGTCGTCGAGGTCGCGCAACTTGTAGCTCGAACCCATGTATATATGGCGAACACCCAGGTACTCGTAGCGACGCACGATGTTCTGGCTTCGTCCACCCGAAATGATAGCCACGACAAGACCGCGCTTGACGGCCAGCTGGATGGCGTAACCGTCCTTGACATTTAAAGTACGTAAAGGCTGGCCCTCTTCGTCCATGGCGATTGTGCTGCATGACAACACGCCATCGACGTCGAAAACCATAGCCTTTATCTTAGTCAGGTCGAAGTCAAACATATAAATCTAAGGGATTCTTGGGGATTTTAAGGGATTCTTAGGGATTTTAAGGGACGGGTGTTCAATTAACAATTAATAATTAACAATTGTCGGCTTGAACAGAATACGACAGGCGAAGGAAACGTCTCTTCATATCCCTTACTATCCCTTCGAATCCCTTCATATCCTTTACTCCTCAACTATTGTCACCCAACCGTGGGTATCCTCGATGTCGCCATACTGGATGCCGCGAAGGGTTTCGTAGAGCTTGGTGCAGACGGGACCAGGAATATTGCTGGGCAGGATGTTGTAGGTCTTGTCCTCGTCGAGGTCGTCGATGCGGTAGATGGGCGAGATGACGGCAGCCGTGCCGCACATGGCAGCTTCGTCGAGGAAGGCAAGCTCTTCGACGGGCATCGGACGAATCTCCACCTTCATACCCAGGTCGCGTGCAACCTGCTGGATGGACATGTTGGTGATGGAAGGAAGGATGGACTCGGACTCGGGGGTAATGTAGGTGTTGCCATCGATACCGAAGAAGTTGGCAGGGCCGCATTCGTCGATGAACTTCTTGCTGCGTGCATCGAGGTAGATGACAGCGCTGTAGCCCTTCTGGTGGGCAATGGTGCCGGAAACAAGGCTGGCTGCATAATTGCCGCCCACCTTGACACGACCTGTACCGAGAGGTGCAGCACGATCGTAGCCACGCATGATGCAGCAGGGAGTGGCCTTGAAACCATCCTTGAAGTAGGGGCCAACAGGCATCACAAAGATGATGAACTCATATTCGTCGGCTGGAGAGACACCAACCTGGGGACCAGTACCGAAAAGTACAGGGCGAATATAGAGCGAGCAACCCGTCTCGTAAGGAGGAACGAGGTGGCTATTGAGTTTGACAACCTTGAGGACAGCCTCTTCGAAAAGGCCATCGGGGAGCGGCTCCATCAGAATCGTGTGACAGGTGTTCTGGAGGCGCTTAGCATTTTCGTTCATGCGGAAAATGCGGATCTTGCCGTCCTTGCCACGGAAGGCCTTCAAGCCTTCGAAACCAGCCTGTCCGTAGTGGAGGACAGTAGCTGCCATGTGCATAGTCACTTCTTCGCTCTCGCTGACGCGGAGTTCGCCCCAAGCACCATTCTTGAAGGTGCAACGTACATTGTAAGGAGCCCTGCTATATCCAAAGCCAAGTTTGCTCCAATCGATTTGTTCTGCCATTTTCTAAATAAATAACGTAATACAATACCTTGTCAAATATATATAATAGCGGTGCAAAGATACAAGATTTATCGTTAACTTGTTCATTTTAGATGCTATTTTTTTGCAAATTTTGAGAAAAAGAGGCAATTTTGCCGAAAAAGGGACCGGAAAATTTGGCAGATGTTGTAAAAAAGGTTACCTTTGCGCCGCTTTTGAGTTTAACATCAGCATCCGACGGAATGTCCGGGAGCCAGGACTCCAATAGAAAGCGTCCGCCGCGATTCGTGTGATGGTATTTTGCTCGAAGGGCAAAAAGAGTAACACATTTAATTATTTAAACAAACAAAATGAAAGAGTATTCACTCACTGGCACTAAGCGTGCCGCTGCCGGCAAGAGAGCTGCCAAGCACCTCCGCGCCGAGGGTCTTATCCCCTGCAACCTCATTTCGAAGGACGGAGCACTTTCCTTCACCGTGAAGGCTGTCGATCTCCGCAAGCTCCTCTACACCTCGAACGTGTATGCCATCAACCTCGACATCGAGGGTACAGCCTGCAAGGCCATCCTGAAGGAGGCTCAGTTCGGTCCTGTGAACGAGGAGATCCTGCACCTCGACTTCCAGAAGTTCAACCCCGAGGACGACATCGTCGTTGCCATCCCTGTAAAGGTGGAAGGTCACGCAGCTGGTGTCAAGGCCGGTGGTAAACTGGTGAAGCAGGTCAACACCCTGACCGTGAAGGGCAACTATGCAAACATCCCCGACCGTCTGGTTGTCGATGTGACCAGCCTTGAGCTCGGCAAGTCGCTGTGTGTTGGCGACCTGAAGTTCGAGAACCTTGAGCTCCTCAATGCCAAGAGCGTCATCGTGGCAAGCGTCAAGGCTACACGTGCTTCGCGCGGCAAGTAAGCTTTTCCCCGCATGGGAAAAAAGCAAGCCAGGGGAGTAAAAAGGGAGTCTTTCCCTTTTTACTCTCTAATTTTATAATAAGGGATTCTTAGGGATGTTTAGGGATTCTTGGGGATATTAAGGGACGGATGTTTCTTGGATCCTGTTTTCGACAAGGCGAAAGTATCGTCATTTATTATCCCCAAATATCCCATATTTTCCTTCATATCTTTTCTTAAAATAATGAAATACCTTATCGTCGGCTTAGGAAATATCGGAGAAGAATACTGGGGCACCCGGCATAATATCGGATTCCGGGTGGTCAATGCCCTGGCTGCTGCCCACAATGCCAAGTTCGAGGAGAACCGTTATGGAGCAATCTGCGAATTCAGGCTGAAGAACCAGTTGCTGCTCGTCCTGAAACCCAGCACCTACATGAACCTGAGCGGCAATGCCGTGCGCTACTGGATGCAGCAGGAGGAAATCACTTTGGACCACGTGCTGATTGTGTGCGACGACATCGCCCTGCCCTTCGGCACCCTGCGCATGCGCACCAAGGGTTCAGACGGTGGGCACAACGGCCTGAAGGACATCATCGCCAAATGCGGCGGGGCAAACTTCGCCCGACTGCGATTCGGCATCGGCGGCGACTTTCCCAAGGGTGCACAGGTGGATTGGGTGCTCGGCCATTTTCCACCCGAAGAAGAGGAGAAGATGGGCGAACGCCTGGAAACGACCACGAAGTTCATCGAGGAGTTCTGCCTGGCTGGGCCATCAAACGCAATGAACAAATACAATGGCAAATAACGAAGTCAGAATAGACAAATGGCTATGGGCCGTGCGTATCTTCAAGACACGCACCATCGCTACCGACGCCATCAAGATGGGCCGCGTGACAATAGGTGGCCAAAAGGTGAAGCCTTCGCGCAACGTGAAGGTGGGAGAAGTGATCGACGTGAAGAAACCGCCTATTATCTACTCGTTCAAGGTGCTTGCCCTGGCCGAGAACCGGATGGGTGCTAAGCTCGTGCCGGGCTTCATGGAGAATGTGACCAGCAAGGAACAGCTCGACCTGCTGGAGATGAATCGCATCTCAGGCTTCCGCGACCGAGCCAAGGGACTGGGACGCCCCACCAAGAAGGACCGCCGCGACATTGATGACTTCAACACGCCGCAGTACGTCGATGAGTTCGACTTCAGCCTGGAGGATCTGGAGGACTTCGATGCCGACGATTGGGCCGAGATCATGAATCCTGACACCAACGGATGATTTTCGTCCAGTCCTGATGTCAACGGATGATATTCGTCCGGTTCTGATGTCAACGGACGAGCACCTTCCGGCCTTGATGCAAGTAGAGTCCTTTCGAGGTTGGACGTTCGTGCAGACACCGGCCATCAAGCGTATACCACCTGTCGGACGAAGGTTCGATGCCGTCGGAAACCACAGAGGGGATATCTTCGGTCGGATTGTCGGGATTCAGGATGGAACCTGCGGAAAGTACGGCCGTCCATCGTTTGCCCGTCGGAATGTTGAACCGGACGTAGGCAGCATCTGCAGGGATTGCATATTCGTGTGTAACTTCCTCTTTGGAATCATCGGCAGCTTCTTCGTCGGACGTTTCGTCGAGGATACCCCCGATAAAATGCAGCCCGACATCGTAGAATGCAGCGACATCGTGGAGTGAGACATTGACGAGCAGATGGCTATAGCCCGAACAGTCGATTGGACCCGTGGAAGAGAAATCGTTGCTCGCCGAATACGATGCATTGACCGCACTGATCATCCGATTGGCTTCGGAAAAGGAAGTGCGAGTGGATTCGAACGTCGTGGCGTAGCGTGGATGGTTCGTATCAAGGCTCACATCGCGAACGATGGTCGGCGACTTGACCTGTGGAACAATGAGATGCCGACGCAAAGCCTCGATGATGGAGGTACCCCGGTCAGCCGTATTGGCAAAGATCTTGTCCTGGAGCCAGGCCACCACCTGCTGTTGTACGCTTGCCCCTTCCCTACCACCATAGTTCTCGTAGAGATAACGGAACAGCGAGCGCATCTCGGCATAGGTTTTCACCAGGTTGTCGCCATCCATGTAGTAATAGGTCAGCTCCTCCTGGTCGATGTATTTACGATAGCATTTGCCCGTGAAGGACGAGAGCTCCCAGTCGATGACCAAATCGGCTTCGGAAACGCCACAAAGGGCCTCGATGATGAACATCAGAGTACCAGCTCGATCGGCACCGTAGGAACAATGCACGACGATGCGACGATCGTCCATCAGGTTGTAGGTAATCCGCTGCAGACAAAACTGTAGATTGGCATAATAGGAACCCGAACGCACCTGCGAACTGGAAGGCGACCAATAGGTATTGTTCATCATATAAAGGTAGTGCGACAATTCCTTCTGATAGAATTTCACCCCAGACCCTAACGGACTGCGGCTGATGGTCGGAGCACGCAAATCCATTTCGACACCAATTCCCAACTTTTTCGTGAACACGTCGATGTCGTACGAAGCATCGTCCGACGTGGCCACCTGGTCGAGTGCTGCAGAACGGAACAACCTACCGTAGGACAGACGTCCTCCGTCGCAGGGCCATCCACCCACATCGCGCGCATTGAACACATTGCGGGATTGTATCATCCGCACCTGGCCCAACGTCTTGAAGATGCCGTCCGAAAGCATGCTGCCCGAGGCATCGAGCACCCGGTACCAATAGACCTTCTGGGGAATAAGATTGCTGACGAAGGTCGTATCGCCCTCAGACGGGAACTCCAGCAGCGCAGCGAAATCGGGACGATCGGAAATCTGAACAACGACTCCTCCCACCGAAGGAATGGGCACAGCGGCAGGCAGTTCGGCCCAGTTGGGCGTGTCGTACTTCTCAACTACCTGGCTCAGATAGGGCGACTGGTCGTTACCCAGGACTCTGGCGTTCAGCCGGCTGACACCCTCGCGACCAATTCCATCGGCATAGTGGGTATGCGCATCCTGCAGATATGCCGCCACGACGCTGTTCTCAAGGTTGAAGCACACCTCGTCCCCACCCGTTTCATCGGGACAGAACGAAGAAAGTGTGACCAGCACAGGCAAGAGAATCATTGAAAAAGGGAATCTGCAGAACGTCATGACATATTTTTCGCTTTATAACAATCGACTAATACGAAATTTGGATTGACAAATGAAGGTATTTTCCGATAATTATCCAAATTTTAGGGGAAATTATTTGAAAATATTTGGAAATTCTTGAAATAATCAATAGATTTGCAAACTAAAAATTCAGATAATGTTTAAAGAATATACGCGAGATACACTGATCGAATACCTGGACAAGAAGGACTTTGCCGTGCGCGATGTCAATGGCACGTGCATGAGCGTCTTCCGAATCATCGGCGAGGAAGCCGACGCCCTCGGTCGCGAAAGCTACGTCATCGGGGGCTTTGTGCGCGACATCTTCCTGGGACTCGATTCAGTGGACATCGACTGCGTAGTGGTGGGAAGTGGCATCGAGCTGGCCGAGAAACTGGCTCGACGACTGGGCAGACGGCGCACTCACCTGTCGGTATTCCGTACATTCGGGACTGCACAAGTGAAGTACAGGAGCCGTGACCTGAAGACCGGCGAGATGACCGACCTGCTGACTGTTGAATTCGTCGGGGCACGCAAGGAGTCGTACAATCACGACAGCCGTAAGCCTATCGTGGAAGACGGGACGCTACAGGACGACCAGAACCGCCGAGACCTCACCATCAACGACCTTGCCCTATGCCTCAACGCCAATCGCTTCGGAGAACTGGTTGATCCCTTCCAGGGCCTGGACGACCTGAAGGCAGGACTATGCCGCACGCCGCTCGAACCGGACATCACCTTTTCGGACGACCCGCTGCGCATGCTCCGGGCTATCCGGTTTGCCTGCCGCTTTGACTTTAGGATTGTGCCCGAAACCTTCGAAGCCATTGCCCGGAACCGCGAACGAATCAAGATCATATCGGCCGAACGCATCATCGAGGAACTGAACAAGATACAGATGTGCAACCGACCCTCGCAGGGATGGCTGTTGCTGCAGCGATGCGGCCTGCTGCAGATCATCTTCCCCGAACTGACAGCGCTGGCCGGCATCGAAAGCCGGGATGGACGCGGGCACAAGGACAACTTCCTGCACACGCTCACCGTGCTCGACAACGTCTGTCGCATGGAGCGCGAACAGGGCCGCACGCCCAATCTCTGGCTACACTGGGCCGCCATCTTCCACGACCTGGGCAAAGCCAAGGCGAAAGTCTATGACGAAAAGCTGGGATGGACATTCCACAACCACGACTTCATCGGACAACGCATGGTGCTGCCCATCATGCGCCGCCTGAAACTACCTCTGGGCAAGGAAATGAAGTATGTGCAGAAACTCGTCGGTCTGCACATGAGACCCATCCACTTGGCCGACGAAGGAATCACCGATTCGGCCATCCGACGCGTGATGTTCGAAGCCGGCGAAGACACCGACGACCTGATGTTGCTCTGCGAGGCCGACATCACCTCGAAAATACCCGAGAAGGTGCGCCGATTCCTGGACAACTTCAAGATCGTACGCCAGAAGATGCAGGAGATCCAGGAGAAGGACGACTACCGAAACTGGACACCTCCCGTCGATGGCAACGAAATCATGGAACGCTACCATCTGACCCCTTCGAAGGAAGTGGGCATCCTGCGGGAAGCTCAGAAGAATGCTATCCTCGACGGTCTTTGTGCCAACACACGCGAAGCCGCCCTGGCGTTCATGGACCACCTGGCTGCCGAGCTCGGGATAATAAACCAATGAAACTATGGAACAAATTGAACAACAGGTTCTTTTTACAAACGATATCTGTGAGGCACTGAGGGATTTCACCAAACGAATCCATCACGACAAGCTGTTCATCCTCTTCGACACGGAGACGCTGCACTACTGCCTGCCCGTCATTGCCTCTTTTATGAATGAATACGAACTGGAACACCCCTCCCAGAAGATCGAAACCCTCTACATCGAGGACACCGACCAGGCAAAGAACATCGAGTCGCTGACCGAAGTGTGGCAGGCCCTTTCGGACCGCCATGCCACCCGCCATTCGCTCCTGATCAATGTGGGAGGAGGCATGATCACCGATCTGGGAGGTTTTGCTGCTGCTACCTTTAAACGGGGCATCCCCTTCATCAATGTAGCCACAACCCTACTGGGTGCTGTGGATGCTGCCGTGGGCGGCAAGACCGGCGTGAACCTCGGAGCATTGAAGAACGAAGTGGGAGCCTTTGCACCCGCTGCAGCCGTACTGATTTCGACTAAGTTCTTCGAGACACTCGACCACACCAACCTGCTTTCCGGCTATGCCGAAATGCTGAAGCATGGACTGCTGAGCGACAAGAAGCACCTCAGCGACCTGCTGAACTACGACATCGACCACTGGGACACCGAAACACTGCTCCCCCTGCTCGAGACCAGTGTCAATGTGAAGCAGCAGGTGGTGCGGCAGGATCCCTTCGAGAAGGGACTGCGCAAGGCACTCAATCTGGGACATACGTTCGGCCATGCCTTCGAGACCTGGTGCATGCGACAGGGACATCCCGTGCTGCATGGCTATGCCATCGCCTGGGGCCTCGTCTGCGAACTCATCATGAGCCATCAGATGGTAGGATTCCCTTCACAGACCCTCTACGACATTGCCAATTTTGTCAAGGAGAACTATGGCCCGCTCCAGATCACCTGCGACGACTATCCCCAGCTCTACGAACTGATGACGCACGACAAGAAGAACGAGGGCGACGAGATTGTCTTCACTTTGCTGCATAATGTGGGCGATGTGGCCTTGAACTACACGGCTAACAAGGATCAGATTGGTGCCACGCTCGACATCTATCGCGACCTTATGGGAATTTGAGTTATGGAGAACCTGGAATTGGAAATGGCGTTCAAATACGCCCAATACACGCATCGAAACATCTTCCTGACGGGCAAGGCAGGAACGGGGAAGACTACGTTTCTGCGACGGCTGGAACAAATCACCAACAAGCAAATGATCATTGTGGCTCCCACAGGTGTGGCTGCCATCAATGCCGGAGGTGTGACCATCCACTCATTCTTCCAGCTTGCACCAGGAATGTACCTGCCCGGACAAGACCTTGCTGGTCGCGAGAAGAAAAGCAAGTTCTCCTATTCCAAACTCAAGATCAACATCCTGCGAACGCTCGACCTGCTGGTCATTGACGAAATTTCGATGGTGCGCTGTGACCTGCTGGACGCTATTGATGAAGTGCTTCGACGTTTCCAAAACCGCTATCTTCCCTTCGGAGGCGTACAATTGCTCATGATCGGCGACTTGCAGCAGCTTGCCCCAGTTGCGAAGGAGGACGAATGGCAGATACTCAAGGAACACGGCTACACGACACCCTATTTTTTTGGAAGCCAGGCCCTTCAGAAGACCAACTACACAACCATCGAGCTGAAGCAGGTCTATCGTCAGGCAGACCAGGAATTTGTCGATCTTCTCAACCAGGTGCGCGACAACCGCATGACTTCAGCAAGTCTGGCCAAACTCAACGCTCGCGTTAACCAATCCTTCCAGCCTAAGGACGAAGAAGGCTACATCACCCTGACCACTCACAACGTCCAGGCTGCCAACATCAACTCGTCGAGACTGCAGCAATTACCCACTCAACCCATGGTTTACAAGGCCATCGTGAAGGGTGATTTCCCCGAAATGTCCTATCCGACCGACGAGGAACTGACCTTGAAGATTGGTGCACAGGTGATGTTCTGCAAGAACGACCCGAACCATACGTACTACAACGGCAAGATTGGACGTGTTGTGAAATGCGATGCCGAACGGGTTTGGGTGGAATGTGCTCCTGATTCGCTGGACCCTAATCAGGAACAGCGGGACGAGAAACCCAAGACCATCGAGGTGACGCGACAGATCTGGGAAAATATGAAGTATTCGACTGACCCGAAGACGGGCAAGATCACTGAAGATGTGGCTGGCACCTACCAGCAGATTCCTTTGAAGACTGCCTGGGCCATCACAATCCATAAGAGCCAGGGACTCACCTTCGATCGAGCCATCATACAGGCCGAACGCGCCTTCAGCCCAGGACAAGTCTATGTCGCCCTGTCGCGATGCCGGACGCTCGAAGGCCTGGTGCTGAGCCGACCCATACCGGCAAGTGCCATCTTTGTAGATCCGCAGGTGATGTCCTTCAACCGTTTTGTCGAAATGAACCAGCCTACCCCGAAACAGCTTATCGAGGATCGACGCCAATGCATTGAAGAAATCCTGGGCAACCTTTTCGACTATAACCAGCTGCTGACGCGCCTCAACTACCTGCACCGTCTAGCCGAAGAGCACCTCTCGCGCATCTATCCAAACTACGTCCGGAAGCTTAAGCTGCTCAGCAACGAATTGGAAGGCGTGAACGATTCGCAGAAGAAGGAAAGCCCGCTGCAGGTAGGACGCATCTTCCAAGGTGTCATTCATCAGATGATGCCCCTGACCGAAAACTTTGATGACAACACGGCCCTTCACGAACGGCTGAACAAAGGCTTTGCCTGGTTTCTCAATCGAACTGTGGAACTGCTGCAGGACCTGATTGATGAGGGGTTGCCTGATATCGACAACCAGGCCACCAAGGAGCAGATGGAGCGAGAATTCGAGCTTCTCAGCAACGACTACAACCTGAAGATACAGATTCTGACCAACTGCCTGGGTGGATTCAGCCTAGATGCCTATTGGGACGCCAAGGCCCTGGCTTCGATGAATGCTGACAATCCGAAGGCTGCAAAAAAGAAGATGCCGAAAGCCCCGAAGGAAAAAGCTCCCGAAAAGGTCAAGGTGGCTGCCAGCGACGACATCAAGAACCCCAAGCTCTACGATGCCCTGCGTGAATGGCGAATGAAAAAGGCCTACCAGCTTAAGGTGCCGCCTTACTCCATCCTGCACAACTCAACCCTAGTCGCCATCACCAACAACTTGCCTGCTAATCAGAAGGAGCTGATCGCTATGCCTGGCATCGGCAAACGCTCGATGGAAGCCTTCGGAAATGAACTGCTGGAACTTGTCAAAAACTACCGAAACACGTAAATAACCGCATAAAATGAACAAGCAAAACCTAATCATCATGACAGCAGCTGCAACACTTACACTGGCAGCTTCCTGTACCTCGAACAAGGAGGCACAGCCTGAAAATGCTCCCCTTGTCGGAAAGACAGAGATAGTAGCAGACCACTTGACTCCCGAACTTTTGCAGGAACTTGGAAAGATCAGCGACATGCAGGCTTCGCCCGACGGCAGCAAGGTGCTCTATGCCGTGGGGTACACCAGCGTGAAGCAGGACAAGACCAACCGGGAACTCTTTGTCCTCGATGTCACTCGGGAGAATGCCGAACCCGTACAAATCACCCGTACAGAATGCTCAGAACAGAATGCAGTGTGGAGCAAGGACGGTTCGAAGATATACTTCCTCAGTAGTGAGAGCGGCTCGATGCAGATGTGGCAGATGAATGCCGATGGCACAGCCCGAAAGCAGATTTCCGACCTCGACAAGGACATCGAAGGCTTCTTGCTCAGTCCCAACCAAGACCAAGTGCTCGTAATCCTTCCGCTCGACATTCCCCGCATTGACTCAACGCTTTTCGAAGGCCTTGACAAGACTACAGGACGACTGTGGGACGACATGAACTATCGTCATTGGGACGATTTCGTGAACAACTGCCCCCATCCTTTCATTGCTCCCTTTGGCGAGAATGGGCTGAACAAGGATGCTCTGATCGACATTATGGAAGGTGAGCCTTATGAGTGCCCGATGCGTCCATTTGGCGGCATCGAGAGTTTTGCCTGGAATCCCAATGGTTCACAAATTGTATATGCTACACGCAAGGAAGTGGGTACCCAATATGCTTTCTCGACCCGCTCATCAATCTATCTCTATGATATCGTCACAGGCCAGACCTTCGACCTGCATCCCGGCGATCATGGCTACGACACATGTCCAACCTTCTCACCAGACGGCAAACTCCTTGCCTTCCAGGCCATGGCCCGCAATGGCTACGAGAGTGACAAGAATGCACTTCTGGTAATGAACCTCGATGGTTTCCCAATGGGCAACGACGGAGATTGGGCCAAGGCAGCCAACTACATCGGAAAGTTCAAGGACCTCACAACCAATTATGACAACAACTGCGAGGCATACGTCTGGACTCCCGATGGCAAGGCATTGACCTTCGTGAGCTACAGCTATGGCACAGCACAGGTGTTTAACGCCACACTGGATGGAGTGGTAACGCGTATAAGCGACAATTCGGACCACGACTTTGGAGCCGTAGCATACGTCGGCGACAAGCTGCTGACGCTGCGACATGATTGGCATCAGCCGAACGAAATCTTCGAACTGAAGGATGGCGTGGCAACTCAGCTGACCCACGAGAACAACGCGCTGCTCGCCCAACTTGGTGATATGGGGCGCATCGAAAAGCGTTGGATGAAATGCACCAATGGCGACACGATGCTGGTATGGATCGCTTATCCTGCCGGCTTCGACGAAGCCATTTCGAAGAACCCGAACCTCAAGGTTCCTACTCTTCTGTATTGCCAGGGAGGACCCGAGAGTGCCGTAAGCCAGTTCTGGAGCACACGTTGGAACATTGCTATCATGCAGGCCAACGGCTATGCCCTCGTCCTGCCCAACAGGCATGGCGTGCCGGGCTTTGGTCAAAAGTTCAACGAGCAGATAGCCGGAGATTTTGCCGGACAATGCATGCGCGACTATTTCACGGCTATCGACAACATCGCGAAAACCGAATCGTGGTGCGATGCCGACCGACTTGGCGCCGTCGGTGCCTCGTTCGGAGGTTATTCGGTTTATTGGTTGGCCGGTCATCATCAGAAGCGCTTCAAGTGCTTCATCGCCCATTGCGGCATCTTCAACTGCGAATCGATGTATGGCGAAACCGAAGAGATGTGGTTTGCAGACTGGGATTACGGCGGATCGTATTTTGGACAAAGTGGCCTACAGGAAGGTCTCTGCCACACGCCAAAGCGCGGTAATGGTGGCATCAATCCCTGCTACACCGATTCACCTCACAAGTCCATCACTAAATGGGACACCCCAATCCTCGTGATCCACAACGAACATGACTATCGTATCCCTGTAACCCAAGGAATGCAGGCTTTTAACCTCGCCCGTATGCGTGGCATTCCCGCCGAATTCCTTTACTTCCCCAACGAAAGCCATTGGGTGCTGCACCCACAGAATGCTGTACTCTGGCAGCGCGTTTACTTCAACTGGCTCGACAAGTGGCTGAAGAAATAGAATCATTAAGGGACATGAAGAGATAATTATAGATTTTAGGGATTTTTAGGGACGACACTTTCATCTTACCCAGATTTGAACCACGTTACGCATCCGTCCCTTAAAATCCTTTAGAATCCCATAATTCCCTTAGATTCAGTTCTGATTATGATAACAATCGATTCAAGAAAATTATTGCATATCCTCGATGTGACCCCCGCCACGCATAACATCATGCTGGTGGGGCGTCATGGTATTGGCAAGTCAGAGATACTGAGCGACTATTATCAAGGAAAAGGGATGCGCGTGGTTCCTTTGTTCTTGGGGCAGATGTCCGACCCCGGCGACTTGATCGGTCTGCCCACCAAGACAGGAGAGCGCACCGACTTCGTGCCACCCTATTGGTTCCCTACCGATGGCAAGCCGATTGTGCTATTCCTGGACGAACTGAACCGTGCACGTCCCGAGATTTTGCAAACCGTTATGGACCTGGCCCTCAACCGACGCTTAGCGGGACATGAACTGCCCAAGGGAAGTCGCATCATCTCGGCAGTCAACGAAGGTGACGAATACCAGCTCACGCATCTTGACCCCTCACTGGTGAGCCGATTCAATGTGTATAAGTTCTGTCCCACCGTGCAGGAATGGCTTTTGTGGGCGCAGCAGAAGCACCTCGACCAGCGTGTCGTTGACTTCATCCAAAACGAACCCACCCTGCTTGACAACACGGCAGAACGAAAGGAAGGCCAAGACACCGGGCTGGAGAAATATCCCGACCGGAGAGCCTGGCGCCGAGTGAGCGATGTTCTTCAGGAAACAGCTCCCGACGGAACGTTGCGCCCCCGGCGATCCCTCGGAGATGACGACATCGACCTGATTGCCGGTATCGTCGGAGCCCAGGCTGCCAGTCGGTTCTTTGCCTTCCTGCAAGGGAACCAAATGTTGACAGGCATTCAGATTCTGAACGATTGCAAAGCACACGAAGCCCAGCTCCGAAGCTATCGGCTGCATCAACTGGCCATCGTGAACGAAAGCATCTTCCAGCATATCCAAGTCACCTATCCCGATGCAACCCAACTCCTTGCCTATGCAACCCAGACCCTCGACAAAAATTCGCCCATGGATTTTGTCCAGTTGCATCGGTATGCCGACAATTTCGTTTATTACTACGAGCTTCTTGAAAAGATGGAGCAGAAAGAGGCTATCGCGCACTTAGCCAACCTTTTCGAAAGTGGAAGCTATCCCGAGACAATCCTCTTCCTCACTACATTTTGCCCCGATATCTATCAGAAGCTCTCTGCCTTCATTGCCAAGCTATAACGTCGAATGGACGTGTCGAAAAGCAATTGACCGACAACCTGTTTTTTCTTCGAATGAGTGTAGCCGACACATTGAAAATATTGAGCGAAAACTGGTTTCTGCAGGAACCTGCCTTCTTCTCGCTGCTTTGCCAACAGCAGTTGGAGGAGAATGTTCGCATGGAGTGCGCCTTTCGCTCCGGCCAAGGAAAGATAGAATACAATCCGCTCATCCTTTTGCACAAGAACTATGCCGAAGTAGAGCAGTTGATGCGCGTCGAGATGATCCGGCTATTTTTGAAGCATCCCTATGAACGTCAGCCGGAAGGATGCAGCAAGGAAGCACTTTCGATAGGATCGGACATCACCATCGGTGATGGCTACTGCATGCTCCACAAGGACAAACTGCCCGTTCACGATCCTGGCTTCTACCACCTGCCCTTGGGCCAGTACTATGAATGGTATGCCAAGCAGATTCAGGGACAAAAGCAGGAAAGCGAACGGGATAATCAGAATAATCAGAGTAATCAGAGCTCTCCAAATAATCCGAAAGACTCAGAAGCACCGAGCACTCCACACCCTTCACTCTACGACAATCCCGCAGATAAGGACAAGTCGCAGCTGTGGAGAGAAGACGAGCTGCAACGGCAGCGCATCAACGACCTGATTAACCGCACAACAGATTGGGGCACAATGCCTGCCGAAATCGTCGAAATCATCAAGGCAAGCACTCAGGCTCGAATCAACAATAGGCTGATCTGGAAAGGTTTCCATAGTTCAATATTGAGCAGTCAGCGACATCTGACACGTATGCGACCCAATCGAAGAACCGGATTCCTGCAACTGGGGAGCACACATCAGTTCGACACCCATCTGCTGGTTGCCATCGATACAAGCGGAAGCATTTCAGATAGTATGCTTTCGGACTTTTACAGCGCCATCAACCGCATATTCCGTTATGGCGTTGTGCAGATTGACGTGTGTCAGTTTGATGCTGTCCTTGGCACTATCGAACCCATGCATCAGGCCCATCGAATCGTGAACGTGAAAGGCCGAGGAGGAACCAGCTACCAGCCACTCTTCGATTACATCATGCTACAACGCAACGACTATGACGGGTTGGTCATACTGACAGATGGACAGGCTCCTCCCCCATCAGCCAATGGTATAATGGTGAAAAAAGGTGACAAGCATCTCCACACCTCCATCCTTTGGGTATGCTCCGATAAGGCGTCTTACCAAGCATCGCACGAATGGATGGAGCAGACGGGACGCTGCTGCTATCTATGAAGTGTTAAGAGGCAAAAAGACATGAACAAAGAACAAGCCAAGCAGAGCAACCTCATGAAACTGGAGGCTATGTCTCTCTTTGCAGGGGTGCGAGCCCATTGCTCGACAGACCGCTGGTGGTATTTCAGCGAGATGCGTCATGCAGGTCGGCCCGTTCGAATCGACCAGACCCTATCGGCCTATCGCGCCTCACTCTTCTGGAACTATCTCTTTCTGGGCATCGACTGCCAGGCATACCTCGAACGCGAAGCACTCATGGGACAACCAGGAGAAGATCTGTGGACCCTCTCGTTCAGCAGCATCGAGGGGAAGGACCATGCAGCCACCCTCCACGATCATCTGAAGCCCCTCCAGCAAAAAGGCTATTACATCCCGAACGGGAATGAGAACCTCGAACGGCAGATGAATTTCAGTCTGGGCCTCTATGGGGCATGCCTGATGCACGTGGATGTCAGGTTCCCAACCGACCGACCGCCATTGCCCTGTTTCCTCGAAATCATGGACCTTCTCGAGGACGCCAATCGCCGAAAATCAAGGCCCATTGGGGAAATCCTTCACGAACTCGACGAAAAAAGGGCTTCCCTCCTCGCAGCTGACGAGGACGAAAACCCGGATATCATCATGGGAGATTGGCAGACCTGGAAATAATCTGCTAATCGTTTGCAGTCCAATAGTTATACGAAGCAATGGCCTGCCCTTCGAGCATGGCGCCTCCACCCAGGATGAAGGCGCCTTTTTCGTTTGCCTTCGCCAGAAATTGCGTCACTTCAGGATTGTAGATCAGGTCGTAGCACACATGGTTGGGAGTCAAGCATGAATAAGGGATGGCAGGACATTCATCAACATGCGGGAACATGCCGACAGGCGAACAGTTGACCACAATCCGATGCGAAGCCATCACGTCGGGTGTCAGCTGCTCGTAGGTGAAACGTCCGGGTCCAGACGAACGGGAAACAAACGCCGTGGAAATGCCCATATCCTCGAGGGCTACCCGGATGGCCTTCGAAGCACCGCCCGTCCCCAAGATTAAAGCTGCCGCACCAGCTATGGCAACACCCGCTGAATCCAGGATGCCCGCTTTGGCAAGAAGTGGACGGATGCTGTCCCGGAACCCAATGATGTCCGTGTTGTATCCCTTGAGCCACAGCCCGGGAATACGACTGTCCCGGATGATGCTTTCGTCCATCGGGATACGGTGAATGCAAATCGTATTGACTGCCTCGATCCGTGCAGCAACGCGGTCAAGTTCGTCGAGAAAAGGAATCACCTGCTGCTTGTAGGGTATGGTCACGTTAAGGCCGCACAGCGTGGTTTCACTTCGGAGAATAGCGGGAAGGGCAGAAATGTCCTCCAGGTCGAAGTTGACATATTCAGCATCAATACCCAGGCGTGCGAATCGTTCATTGTGAAATTTCCTTGAAAAGGAATGTCCCAGCGGGTGGCCCAAAAGGCCATATTTCTTCTGCATATTATCCTGTAATTTGCTCAATAACTACGTTTATTTGCCAAAAAATCGAAAAGTTGGCGCAAAAATAAACTATTTTTGTTGAACTTACAAATTTTTTTCGTAAATTTGCACCCAAATCAGGCATTTTTTGCTGATAAATGTATTTTATATCCGTAATTCGACAATGACGCGCAACCTACGCCTTCTGGCACTACTGGCTGTTTTTACCTTGATTCTTCCTGCCCCCTTGCTGGCCAAGGAACAATTCACTATCATCATCGATCCAGGCCATGGCGGTGGAGATCATGGCACACCCCACCGCAAATGCAAGCAGGACGAGAAGACCATCGCTCTGAATGTGGCCCTCAAGCTGGGTCGTCTCATCGAGAAGAACCATAGCGACGTGAAAGTGGTCTATACCCGCAAGACCGACAAATATCCTTCGCTTCCAGAACGCACACAGATCGCCAAGAAGAACAAGGGTGACCTCTTCATTTCAATCCATGTCAACGCTTGTCCTACACCTTCTGTTCGAGGATTCGAAACCTACGTCTTCGGCACCGAAGGTTCCGACAGCGGGAAACGACGTGTTGAGGAACGCCTCGTCGAGGAACGCGAGAACCTCGACATCAGCGGCAAACGTGTGAACTTCGACACCGATATCGACATTGAAACAAAGATTCTATGTCAAGCTCAGCGCGAGAAACACAACAAGCAGAGTCTCGAAGTGGCGCATTTTGTTCACAACAACCTCATCGCCAGCCTCAAGAAGACCAGTTATGCCAAGAATGTCGTGAGTCGCGGCGTGAAGGCCAAGAACCTCTTTGTGCTCTGCTACTCCCCCATGCCTGCCATCCTGGTCGAGCTCGGATATATGAGCAACGTGGCCGAAGAGCGTTTCATCAACACCGACGATGCGCAGAGCACCTTTGCCAATGCGCTCTACCAAGGGTTCAAGCAATACAAGAAGAAATGGGACAAACGTCAGCTTTCCAATTCCAACGATTCGAAGGATGATGAGAAGCCCAAGAATGAGGCCAAGCCTCAGGAGCCCGAAAAGGAGAAGCAAGCTACAGGCAAGGCCGTCTGGAAGATCCAGTTCCTCGCCAGCAGCAAGCTCCTCAAGGAGGACGACCCCGAATTCAAGGGTCTGTCCCCCATCTCCTACTATCAGGAAGGCAACCTCTACAAATACACTTACGGAAGTTCGTCCACCAAGAATGGTCTGAATGCCGACCTCAAGAAGGTGACGGCCCTGTTTCCAGGCGCATTTCCCGTGAAGTTCGATGCAAACGGCAACCGCATAAAGAACTAGTAAAATCCTACAACAATGAAAATAAGCAACGAATTAAAGATTGGTTTCTGGGCAATTGTTTCGCTCGTCATTCTTTTTCTGGGTGTCAATTATCTGAAGGGAATCCACACGCTGAGACAGGGTGACTTCTATTATCTTTCGAGCGATAAAGTCGAAGGCCTGGCTGTTTCGAGCCACGTCAAGCTTCATGGACTTAAGGTCGGCATCGTCCGTGAAATGGAGTACCACAAGGAAAGCGACCGAGTTCTGGTTACGCTCAACATCTACGACGACAACATACAGATACCAGTTGACAGCCGCGTCTATGTAAGCACGGACCTACTGGGCACCTCAAGCATCAACCTCGAGTTGGGCGAAAGCAAACAGTACTACAACCCGTGGGACACCATCTTTGCGCCCATGACAAATGCTGGACTTCTTGAAAAGGCTGATCCCATCATCGCTAAGGTCGATGAACTGCTGCCCAAACTCGATACGCTGGTCAGCGGCATCAATGTACTCGTCAGCGAAAGCAAGGTACAGGAAAGCCTACTCGAAATCAACAAGATGACCATCCGACTCAATCAAACGGTCAATTCGCTGAACAGCTTGCTTAAAAATGACATCCCTGCCATCCTGAACAATGTCGAAAGCACCACGGCAAACCTCGACACTATTTCCAACCAGATCAAGGATGCAGAGGTCGAGAAGATTCTCGCCAATGCCAACCGAACCCTCAACGAGGCCAACCAGATGATACGACGTATGCAAGCCAACGACAACAGTGTCGGCAAGTTGCTCAACACCACTGACCTGCACGATCATCTGAACCGCACCCTCTCGGACGTCGATTCGCTGGTCAATGCCATCAAGGAGAATCCTAAGAAGTACATCCGTGTGAAGGTATTCTAAACTCGTGAGATTCCATTCTCTATATTAATCATCACAAGAATCTATGAAAATTGCTATCATCGGAGCAGGTAATATGGGTGGAGCTATCGCCCGCGGGCTTGCCACAGGCACCCTGGTACGTGCCGAAGACCTGACAGTTACAGCCCATACGCAGGCCACGCTCGACCGCCTTTCTGCAGACGTTCCTTCTCTCCATACCACATTGTCGAACCTCGAAGCCTGTCGCGATGCCTCGATGGTGCTGCTCTGCATCAAACCTTGGCTCGTTCAATCGGTGCTCGAGGAAATCTATCCAGCCATCCATGCCAGCAATCCACTCCTGATCAGCGTGGCTGCAGGCATCACCTTCGACCAACTGAACACCTTCCTTGCAGGCGATCAGCGGCCTATGGTTCGCATCATTCCCAACACGGCCATCAGCATCAAGCAGAGCCCCACCCTTATCTGCTTCAACAACCAAGTGGAGGAAGCTCAAAAGGCATTTGTGAAGGCACTCTTCGACGAACTTGGCTCTGCCATCGTCATCGACGAAGCCCATATGGCTGCCGGCACTGCTGTAACCTCTTGTGGCATTGCCTATGCCCTTCAATACATCAAGGCGGCCATCCAAGGTGCTATCGAACTCGGATTCTATCCGCAGGTTGCCAAGCAGATGATCGACCAGACGGTACTCGGTGCCGTCAATCTCCTCGAACAGAACGGCACCATGCCCGACACTGAAATCTACAAGGTCTGCACCCCCGGTGGCATCACCATCAAAGGTCTGAACGAAATGACCCGCGAAGGTTTCGACAACGCCGTCATCCAAGGATTAAAGAAAGCCGCTGGAAAGTAACCTTCCTTTTTCCCATCCTGTTGCATCCTTATTTCCCCTCCCACCCCACAGTCCTCCCATGCTCAACTATATCTGGTTTGGTTTCTTCGCCATCGCATTCATCATGGCGGTCGTCCAGTCCCTTTTCGCAGGTGACCCTGAGATCTGGTCGCGACTGATGACCGTGACATTCACTTCCTCGGCCAAGGCATTCGAGATTTGCCTGGGCCTGACGGGTGTGCTCACCTTCTGGCTTGGATTGATGAAGGTCGGCGAACGCGGTGGGGTCATTGCTGCCTTCTCGCGTCTTATCAATCCCCTCTTCAGCCGAATCTTCCCGGGCATCCCCGCTGGACATCCTGCCCAAGGCAGCATCCTCATGAACGTCTCGGCCAATATGCTCGGGCTCGACAATGCAGCCACTCCCATGGGTCTCAAGGCTATGAAGGAACTGCAAGAGCTCAACAAGGAGAAGGACACGGCCACCGATGCGATGATCATGTTCCTGGTGCTTAATACGTCGGGCATCACCATCATCCCGATCTCCATCATGATGTATCGCGCCCAGTTCGGCGCCGCCAATCCCTCCGACATCTTCCTTCCGCTACTGCTGGCCACGGCCTGCTCCACCTTTGGCGGCCTGCTGCTATGCTGCATCAAGCAACGCATCAAGCTGCTCGACCCCGTCATTCTCGGCACCTTCATCGGCGCCGCCTGCTTCATCGGTGGCATTGGCTGGTTCTTCTCCACCCTCAGCAAGGAACAACTGACGCTCTATAGCGGTGTTTTCTCCAATGTGCTGCTCTTCTCGGCCATCTTGCTTTTCCTCTTGGTTGGCATCAAGAAGAAGGTTCCCATCTTCGAATCATTCATCGATGGCGCCAAGGACGGATTCCAAACCGTCGTCACCATCATCCCCTACCAGGTTGCCCTATTCGTGGGCATAAGCCTCTTCCGCGAATGTGGAGCCCTGCTCTACATCACCGACGGTCTCAGCTGGTGCTTCAGTCATGTGGGTATTGATACCGATTTCTGTGCCGCGCTGCCTTGTGCTTTGCTCAAACCCTTCAATGGTGCCGGTGCCCGTGCCATGATGCTCGACGTCTTCCAGACCTACGGTGTCGATTCCTTCGTCGGCCATGTAGCTTCCACGATCCAGGGCTCTACCGACACCACGATGTATATCCTTGCCGTCTATTTCGGCTCGGTGGGCGTCAAGCGTTTCCGCTATGCTACCAGCTACGGGCTGATGGCCGACTTCATCGGCGTGACGGCCGCTATCATCATCAACTATATTTTCTACCATTGATGCCCACCCGGCACAGACCATTGTTCAACATCCCCGATAAACATTTATTCAACTATAGGATGAAAAGACTTCGCAACATCATCTTTCAAGCCTTGCTTGTGTCTATGCTTGGCATTACTTCACTCTCGGCACAATCTTCGACCTTCGGCAGAAATATGACCGACGAGAAGATTCTGGAATACATCACCCAGGCTTCCGAGGAAGGCCAGACACAGCAGGAGATTCTCAAGCAGCTGATGGCATGGGGCGTAACCACCGAACAACTACGCCGTGTACGCACCAAGTACCAGAGCGGAGACCAGCAGCTGGGTTCGCAAAAGCAGGTTGCTACCTCCCAGCAGGCAAGCAATGCCGCGCTGCGTGAAGCCAATGGCGAAGCCAGTAACGTCAGCGAGGATGCCACCACAACCATCGAGAAGGTGCTCAATATCGAAAACGACGACAACCGTCGCCGAACCGACGAGGAAGGCAACGTCCTCAATAATGAAGAGGAAGAAGAGGTGGATCCCAAGGAACAGATCTTCGGACACGACATCTTCAACAACGAGAATCTCACCTTCGAACCGAACATGAACATCACCGCTCCACAGGATTACGTCATCGGACCAGGTGATGAGGTCATCGTCGATATATTCGGTGCCACACAGGTCTCGCTCCACCTCACGGTCAATGCCGAAGGTGTCATCGTGGTCGATCAGTATGGTCCCATCAGCATCGGTGGATTCACGCTGGCCCAAGCCGACCGGTTGCTGCGTCAGGAAGTGGGTGCCATGTACGAAAGTTCTACCGTGCGAGTCTCGATTGGCCAGACTCGCTCTATCATGATCAACGTCATGGGCGAAGTCAACGTGCCCGGCACCTACCACCTATCGGCTTTCGCCACGGTCTTCCACGCCCTCTATTCTGCAGGGGGTGTCCGCGAGATTGGCACCCTTCGCAACATCAAGGTCTATCGCCAGGGGCGCGAAATCTCCACGGTTGATGTCTATGACTACATCCTCAACGGCCGGATGGCGAGCGATATCCGGTTGCGCGACAACGATGTGATTATCGTCGGACCCTACGTCAACATCGTAAAGGCTGATGGTTCGGTGAAGCGTCCGATGCGCTACGAGATGAAGGAAGGCGAGACCGTGAAGCACCTGCTCAAGTATTGTGGCGGCTTTGCGGCCAATGCCTACACCGATGCCGTCCGCATCATGCGATCCAACGGCAAGCGAAGCACGGCCTACAACGTCAAGGCCACCGAAGCTGGCGCCTTCCTTCTACACGACGGAGACGAACTCACCGTCGATGTCCATCAGGATCGTTTCGAGAACATCGTAGAGGTGCGTGGAGCAGCCTTCCGTCCAGGCATCTTCCACATTGGAGACGAGGTAAACACCATTCGGCAGGTCATCGAAGCCGCCGACGGTCTCACCGAAACAGCTGTTGGTCACCATGCGCTGATGTATCGCATGAACCCCGATCGCACCCACCGGCTGGTACCCGTCGATATCACAGGTATCCTCGAGGGCCGTGTGGCTGACATGCCCCTCGAAAGCGAGGACATTCTCTACATTCCCAGTAACGAGGAGGCGCTCAAGAAGCGCACTATTGAAGTGAATGGCGAGGTCTTCAACCCTGGCACCTACGAATATGCCGACAACGAGACCATCGAGGACCTCGTCCTCCAGGCAGGTGGTCTGCTCGAATCGGCCTCCACCGTGCGTGTCGATATTGCTCGTCAGGTCCATAAGCCTTCCGCCACTAAGGAGGATGGCGAGGTACGTGCCCAGTTCTTCACATTCGAACTGGCCGAGAACCTGAAGATTAACGGCAATAGCACCTTCTTCCTCGAACCATACGACCAGGTCTATATCCGTCGCAGCCCCTCGTTCTATGACCAGCAGAATGTCGAGGTGCAGGGCCAGGTGATGTATGCCGGACTCTACGCACTCACCAAGCAGAATGAACGCATCAGCGACCTGATCACCAAGGCGGGTGGCCTCAAGCAGTTCGCCTATGCCAAGGGTGCCAGCCTCTTGCGCCGCTTGACGCCCGACGAAATCTTCCAGCTCCAGCAGCAGATTGCCGATGCCCAAGTCGAGCTCGACACCCTCAAGGTGATGCAGCTCCAACAGCGAATCCGTTCGAGCTACAATGTCGGCATCGACCTTGAGAAGGCCATGGCCAAGCCCGGTTCGCACGATGACCTCGTGCTTCGTCAGGGCGACGTACTCCTTATTCCACAGTACGACAACACGGTCAAGGTCTCGGGCGAAGTGCTTTTCCCCAACACCGTCACCTACACCCAAGGCAAGAATGTCAAGTACTACATCAACCAGGCGGGTGGTTATTCCGAAGAGGCACGCCATCGCAAGACATACATTATTTATAAGAATGGCCAGGTGTCGCGTGTCCGCAAGGGTGCCAAGCCCGAACCCGGTTGCGAAGTCGTCGTGCCCACCAAGGTACCTCGTGACTACACCACCAAGGCAAGCACGTGGATTGCCATCGGTTCGTCACTGGCTACAATCGCTGCACTTATCGTGAACATTATCAAGTAAGGTTCTGAAAGTTATGAAATTCGATTTTGTCCGCGCCATACATAAGCTCTATCACGAAAAGAGGTTGGTGATCATCATCTCCCTCGTCATGGCAATCATCGGCGTCTTCATGGCGCTCAATAGCGAGAAGATCTATAGTTCGACGGTAGTGCTCGCCCCCGAACTCTCCAACAGCAATCGTGTCTCCGAGTCGTTTGGTTCGCTAACGGCGATGTTTGGCATAGACCTCAACCGCATGAGCAACCACAACGTCGATGCCATCTTCCCTGAGATGTATCCCCTTGTGGTCACTTCGCCCGACTTTGTGGTGAGCCTTTGGAACGTCCCCGTCACCCTATCCGACGGCACCATCAAGAGCTATTTCGAGCACTTCACTGAAGATCAGTTCACCCCCATGTGGAGTCTGCCCGCCAGGTGGATCGGCAGTATCGGCAGCGACGACGAGGAGATCGAGAAGGTCGGCATCGGTGACACCCTGCCTGACACGCGCTTCTTCTCCACACGCCTCGAAAACATCTTCTACCTGATGGCACGTAATATCATGTGCGAAGTATCGAAGGACAACGGATTGATCAGCATCACCGTTAGCGACAACGATCCCCTGGTTTCCTGTGCCATGGCAGACACCGTGCAGAAGAAGCTTCAGGCCTATATCACTAACTATCGCACCCAAAAGGCACGCTTCGACTACGACTACACCTCAAAACTCGTCGATGAATCACGCAAGGAATACCTCGATGCCCAATTAGCTGCTGCAAACTTTGCCGATGCAAACATTTCGGTGTTCAAGCAGAAGGTTATCATCGAACGCGACATCCTGCAGAACGAGTTCCAGATCAAGTACAACACCTACAACGCCCTTTCGCAGCAACAGCAGAATGCCAAGGCGCTCATCGGTGCCAATACGCCCGTCTATACCATCATCCGGCATTCCTCAGTAGCCAACCAGGCATCCAGCACACCACGTTCGCTCCTCGTCATCATGTATGCCTTTGTGGGATTCATCATGGCCATCGTCTGGATTCTCTTCGGTCGCGATTACCTACATAGTCTCGTCAGCCAGTACAAGGCCATCGATGCCGAAGAGGCTAACAACTGACCTTCCTCGTGAGTTACGCCATCCCATACCTCATTTTTCTGTTCCTCCTCGCGGTACTCGCCCTGAGCCACGACCGTCTGGACGAATCGCTTCGTGAGCGTATGTGGATGCCCTGCAGCTTTCTGCTCCTGCTCTTTTTGGGACTCCGGGGATATGTAGGCGATGACTGGACGGGCTATCACGTCATGTTCGAATACGTACAACCCAACGATTTCCACCTTAACGTCTTTGCCAGCCATTCTTTCCGATTCGAACCTGGTGTCGCCATTCTGGCTTATGTCTGCCGAAGGGCGGCAGGAGGCGATGGCTACCTTTTCTTCCAGTTCGTCGTCACGCTCATCCAGGTGATCCTGCTCATGCGCTTTCTGCGTCGCTATAGCTCCAACTTCCCCTTGGGTGTCATCATCTTCCTCATGATGAGCGGACTGATCATGATGATCAACCTGATGCGCAATACCATTGCCATCCTGATCTTCCTCAATGGACTACACTACATCGAGGAGCGCCGACCCATTCCCTATTTTCTGATGTGTCTTGCCGCCCTGATGTTCCATCTGTCAGCATTTATCTATTTCCCGCTTTACTTCTTCCTCCATCGTCCCATCAACCGCTGGGTATATCTCACCCTCTTCGTCGTTGGCAACCTCATTGTCCTTTTTAGGGTACCTGTTCTCTCGGTGGGAGCCACCATCGTTGCCCAGCTCATCGGAGGCAAACTAGCGGTCATGGTCAAGGCCTATCTCGAAGACCAGCACATGGCAGCTCTCAGCTTCAACATTTCCATCGGTTCGCTTGAACGTCTGGGTACCGGTCTCATCATCTTCTTCTATTGGGACAAGATCAAGGCGATACGCCCTGCAAACGTCATGTTCATCAATGCTTTGGTCATCTTCTTCACCTTCTATTTCTTCTTCAGCGAAGTGCGCGAAGTGGGCAAGCGACTTGCCGATCTTTTTGTCTTTGGCTATTGGATTATCTGGCCCGACCTCTTCGAATGCTTCCGTCAACGCTCCCTCAAGATTGCCTTCGGTGTCTTCCTCACCATCTACTGCATTCTCAAGGTTATCGGCACTGTCGGCTATCCCAACACCAAATACGAGAATATCCTAACTGGTTACACCTACTACCATCAGCGCCTCCATCAGCATCAGGAGGATGCCAAGGTAGTTACCAAGGCCCAGCAAGGTGATGGGCAATAGCAATTAACAATTAACCACGCTGTCACGTTGCAGCCAAGTTTGGCTGCCACCACCCCGCTGTCCCGTTGCAGCCAAGTTTGGCTGCCATCACTCATAACCCACCCAAAATGCTAAACTTAGACAAAGAACGCCGCCAAGGTCTAGGCACCATAAAGTATCGCTTCTTCCAGATCAACTGGATCAAAACCTTTTGGTTCAACCTCAAGGCCCTTCCCTTGCGTTATGCCCTACGCCTGCCCATCCTCCTCTCGTGGAATGTCAAGGTCCGCTCCGTGGGTCGCATCACCATCTGCAATCCCATTACCCCTGGCATGATCTCCATCGGTGTCATCAAAATCGACCCCTGGGAGACCAACGCCGACCAGATTATTTTCACCAACGAAGGGCACATAACCTTTGGTGGGCGGACCAAGATCCATCCAGGCGTACGCCTCACCGTCCAACCCCAGGCCGAACTCATCCTGGGCGAACGAGCTCTCTTTGGTTGCAAGTGCCGCGTTGTCTGCGCCCGCAGCATCACCTTAGGCCACGACGTGCGCTTTTCGTGGGAGTGCCAGTTGTTTGACACCGACTTCCATTTCCTAACCAATCTCAACACAGGTCGAGTTCATCCCCGCCAGCTGCCAGTCCGCATTGGCGACAATGTCTTCATCGGCAACCGCTGCACACTCGGAAAGGGAACCATCCTCCCCAGCGGATCGGTTGTATCCTGCTGCAGCAAGATCTCGGGCAACTTTTCTACCGAAGGCGAAAACCTCCTCCTGGTCGGCAATCCAGTCCAAGTTGTGGGCAAGGGCTATAGCATGGGGAGTGGTTGGTATCCCGAAGCCGAGGCCGAACTCGCCCGGCAAATGGAACAGACTTCCTAATTCCTCCCCATTCACATCCGCTCCGTTGCAATGCAAAAAACGATCCTTTTCATCCTGACGGCAATCTTTTTCGCCCAGGTTAATTCACAGAACATCCTTGAAGGCAAACGTGTGCTTTGGATAGGCACTTCCATCCCCGCGCATTGTACCTATCCGAAGAATGCCTGCGAGAACCTCGGCATGACCTGCAGAAACCACGCCATCGGAGCCTCATTTCTCTCCATTCGTCCCTTCAGTCCCGACGAAGAGATTGAAACCCATACAGGTTATGCCCTTTCGATGAGTTCGGCCGAGAAGGAGGAACTCTACCAGCCCTGGCTACAAGAAGGACGCATCACCCGCCACCGACTCGATGTCTGGAAGTTCTCCAGCTACGACCAGCGCATCATCCAATATCTTGACTCCACCGATATCATCGTCATCGATCATGGTTACAACGATGCCCACAACACTTTGCAGGCCGAATACGAGCGGGGAAGGGATTCTGTTGATTGGGACTCCGACGACCGCAGCACTTTCATCGGAGCATTCAACTATGTCTATAACCGTATCAAAGAAGTAAAACCGGATGCCATCATCGCCATAGGTGGATATTTTCAGAACACGTGTTCCGTAATGCCCCGTGGACGCTATGTCAGCGAAGTCTCGACCTGGATAGCCGAACACTACGACCTGCCACTCCTCGACGTATGGAACTATACAGACGTACCCGACGGATATGTGCCGAACTCGGCCAATTATATCGAAAACCTGAACCGAACATACGGCACCGAATACAAGCCCCGTTGGACCGATGAGCAGGGCAACATCACCTGGTACCAGCTGTACTGTCCCGATGGCACACATCCCTGGTCAGACCCTACAGGTCATTCCGATCATGTACTCGACTCCATTTTCACCTCCATCCTGCCCACTCGGCTCGAACCCTATCTCCGTCAACCTGCATCAAATCTGATGTTCAACGAACTGATGGCCAACAACATCGAGACTTTGCTCTACAATCATCGCTATCCCGACTCTTGGTTCGAACTCTATAACCCTACTTCCCGAGAAATCAACCTACGTAACTGGCGTGTCAGCAGTCGCAACGATTATTCCTCGGCCTATACCTTCGATCACTTCAAGTATGTACCCGCCCGAGGTCATGCTTTCATTTGCTGCGACGGCCGCGACGACCATTGGGAACACACCGACTTCAAATTAGATCCCGATCAAGGAGGCGCGCTCTATCTGTGGGATCCCGAAGGGAACCTCGTCGATTCCATCCGCTATCCCGCGGCCCCGTGCCCCGACGTGTCCTGGGGCCGCATCCTCGATGGCACAGCGCATTGGCAGTTCAAGTGTACGGCTACACCCGGCAGCGCCAATCGTTCGGAAGGCACCATGGTGCAGCTACCCGCTCCGACCATCCGTCTCGTCGATGACAGCATCGAGATTGCCGTTGAACCCTTTGACGCGCCCACCAACACCTATCTCTATTATACGTGCGATGGTAGTACGCCCACCTTCTCCTCTCCGCGCATCGCGGTCGGCAGCCCAAAGCGACTTCCCGACGAAGGCAGCCAAGTGGTCCGTGCGCGCCTCCTAAGCCCACATGCTATGCCTTCGCCTACCACGACGCGCTCGTTCATACACCATCCTCGACCCACAAACCTGCCCATCATTTCACTATCTACAGATAATTACAATCTCTACAGCGAGGAAGACGGCATTCTGATTGGTAGCGATTGGAACGACAACTGCTTCAAGCAGTGGGAACGGCCCCTCTATCTCGAATACTTCGAACCCGCCGATAGCCAACAACCAACAGCCAATGGCCAGCAGCCCTCCCTCAGCCAACTCGTCCAAGCCACCACCTATGGCCAGGGAGCACTGGTCTTTTCGCAAAAATCACTTCGTATAGAAGCACTTGGTCGCTATGGCAATGACCAATTCGACACCAGCCGATTCTGGCCCTCCAAGCCGCAAGTCCGTCATGCACGAGCATTCCTCCTACGCAACGGCGGCGACCGTGCTCTCGACACCCGCTTCGAGGATGCCTTTGTACAGGAGCTGTTCGGCCAGCATGTCCGCGACATCGAATACCAGGCTTATCGTCCCGTCATCGTCTATATCAATGGCCTGTATCGCGGTATCTACGAGCTGCGCGAAACTGTCGACGAGGCATGGGTCGAAAGCAATATAAGCATCCCCGCTGCCGATGTCACGCTCATTGAAAGCTTCACAAGTAGCAACACCTCCTATCGACCTGTTCTGGACCTCCTCTCGGATGAGACAGCCACCTTCGACGACTATGAACGCGTCATAGACATTCCCCTCTTCATCGACTACCTCTGCGCCGAGTGCTTTGCCACCAACGATAACTATCCCCACAACAATGTAACGCTCTGGTGCAGCACCGCCGAAAGCACGCAGCGCTTGCACGCTCTACTCTGCAACCTCGACTACGTTTCCACTACGTCCAATCAGACCAACTGGCTATACTACCTCACCTGCACAGGCTATGAGGCAGGTTCCGTGCGCCGTCCCGAGGCCCATCAGCTGTTCATCCGACTGCTCGCACTTCCCGAATTCCAGCAAGCCTTCATCGACAGGATGATGGTCTATCTGGGCGACTTCTGCCGTCCATCAGTCACCATCCCGATGGTCGAGCGGATGCGCGACGAGATTGCCACTGAGGTGGCTTCCACCTTCGCCATCCTTCGCGAACATCCCAATTTCGAACGCGACTTCCTGGGCAACATCGAGAAGCGCCTCCTGCCCTACTGCGCCGAACGCCCCCTGTTGCTCTACAGCAACCTTTATAGTACCTTCCATCTCGAGGACGTCTATCGGCTCACCGTCCAGAGAGCCGACAGCATCAACGGTATCCCACTCACCGAAGGCGACTTCAACGGATGCTGTTTCCATGCGCGTCCTGTGCGGCTCGCCGCCGATTCTCTGAAGGGCTGGGAACTCACTTTGATGCGCATCGACAGCACACTCGAGCACTACAGCTATCCTTCTCCGAACCTCTGCTTCTTGCCTGCCGATCTCGGCGAGCAAATCGACTCAATCGGCTTCGTAGCCCGACCTCTCGACGAGATGCTGGGTATCCGCGAGCTTTCCGACGATCCGTTCAGTCCTGGCTTCCCCACATCTGCGCGATGCAAGGTGCTGACCTGCGATCTTCTGGGACGCAGAACCACGACACGTCGCGGCATCCGGGTCGAGATCCGACCTGATGGTACCGCCCATAAACTGATCCTACGAGAATGACATCCAACGCACAGCAGATGGCGCACGGGACGATGTGGACCGCATTGGAGCGCTTCAGCGTGATGGGCATACAGCTCATCTGCACCTTCGTGCTCGCACGTTTCCTGACACCCGCCATGTTCGGCTTGATGGGCATGATTGTGGTCTTCACGCTCATCGGCAACACCATCATCGAATCGGGGTTCTGCCAAGCGCTCATCCGCGAAAGGGAGGTGGGCACGGGCACGCTCAGCACGATATTCTGGACCAATATGATCCTGGCGTTGGTCATCTACTCTATATTGTGGTGCTGTGCCCCGCTGATTGCCCGATTCTATGGTGAACCCATCCTGACCGATGTCTGTCGCATAACGTTCTTAGTCATTCCCCTGGGCGGGCTAAGCCTTGTCCATTTCACTCTCTGCACGCGCCAGCTGGAGTTCCGACGAATGTGCTTCATCTCATTCACCGCCTCAATCCTCAGCTGCCTCATTGCCATCGTTTGGGCGTGGCGCACCCACAGCGTCTGGGCGCTGGTGGTGCAGAACGTGGCGGCCTATGCCCTCCGCACCCTGGGTTTCTGGCTCACTACACGATTCCGTCCCGCTCTGACCTTTGTAGTGGACGATCTGCGGCGCCTGTTTGCCTTCTCACGCAACCTGCTCATCTCAGGATTGATGGGCAGCTTCTTCAACAATATCTACACGCTGCTCATCGGTCGCTGCTACGGAGCCTCCGAGGCAGGTTACTTCGTGCAGGCCGACCGCATACGCATGGTGGCTTCTGCAAGTTTTACGCAGGTGGTCCAGAGTGTGAGCTATCCTATCCTCTCCAGAATCAACAACCGCTCAAAGTTCGACACGTCGGCACAAACCCGACCTTCCCCTTCCGAGCAGGTCCAGGAAAGCCTCTTCCTGGCCTATCGCCGTATTATTCTCGTAACGCTTCTGCTGGTTGGATTCCTCATGACGCTACTCATGTGCGTGAGCGAAGACCTTCTGCAGCTGCTGATGGGCGGTCCCGATTGGCGCGTAGCCGGCCGATTTCTGATGGCATTGGGTGTGGCAGGCATCCTCTTCCCGCTCCATGCCGTCAACCAGAACATCCTGCTCGTCAAAGGACTGGGGCGCACTGTGCTTTGGCTCGAAATCGTACGACGCACACTCATGGTTGTACTTATCATCGCTGCCCTGCAGTTTGGAGTGGATGTGTTTGTTTGGAGTTATGCTCTCTATTCGTTCATGCTCATCTTCCTCAACCTCCATGTCTGCGGTCGTCCCATCGGATATGGACTCGGCGAGCAATTACGCGACATTCGTCCCATCCTCCTCGGGTTCCTCCTAATGCTTATCGTTGCACAATGCAGCAACCATGTGCTTGCGCTCTGCAACCTATCCATCCGCTTCCTCATCACCCTCGCCCTCTCCCTCAGCACTGGCCTCCTCTACTTCCATCGGCATCCCTCCTTTCACGAAGCGATGGATTTGATGAAGAAGATGACACGGTCTTTTTCGAATGAGAAATGAGAGTAGGCAAATTCCTGCCAACTTTTGGCGCAAAGATGATCTTTCTTCGTCAGGAAGGTGGTCTTGATAACAAATTTTCGATCTTCTACAACTTTAAGTATTCTGACGGCCGTCAGAATGCTTCCGCAATTGGACAAAGCACTCTGTCGGCCGTCTTAGTGCTTGCTCCTATCGAATAAAGTACTCTGTCGGCCGTCATAATGCTTGCTCCGACTAGATTGAGTACTTTGTCGGCCGTCACGATGCTTGCTCCGACTGGATAGAGTACTCTGTCGGCCGTCACGATGCTTGCTCCGACTGGATAGAGTACTCTGCCGGTCGACGGGGTGCTTACGCGTTTGGATGGAGAACTCTGTCGCCCGACACGATGCTTGCGCGAATGGAAATAACACTCTGACGGCCGACAGAATGCTTTCTGATGCGGAATAAAGCACTCTGTCGGCCGTCATGATGCCTTGTCATTTACAAAAAGAGACCCGAGCTATAGCAACTCGAGTCTCTCTGTAAGGTGGCGGCTTCCTACTCTCCCGCTTTCGCAGTACCATCGGCGTTACAAGGTTTAACTTCTCTGTTCGGAATGGTAAGAGGTGGAGCCCTTGTGCTATAACCGCCTTGTTTTCAAGTCTTCAACTGACTATATTCTTGACATATGCGAAAAGTCTTGTTCGTTCCGTAGATCCCTGGTCTATAGTGACTATAGTGAATATAGTGACTATAAGGTCTTTCTATGAAAGAAGTGTTCGGGTGATTAGTATTGCTCGGCTGAACACATCGCTGTGCGTACACCTGCAACCTATCAATGTTGTCGTCTGCAACTACCCTATGTGGAACTCTAATCTTGTGGCCAGCTTCGCACTTAGATGCTTTCAGCGCTTATCTGTTCCCGACTTGGTTACCCGGCGGTGCCCTTGGCAGGACAGCCGGTGCGCCAGAGGTCAGTCCGACACGGTCCTCTCGTACTAGTGTCAGCCCCACGCAAAGTTCCTGCGCCCACAACAGATAGAGACCGAACTGTCTCACGACGTTCTGAACCCAGCTCGCGTGCCACTTTAATCGGCGAACAGCCGAACCCTTGGGACCTTCTCCAGCCCCAGGATGTGACGAGCCGACATCGAGGTGCCAAA
>JAEEGI010001621.1_pt1 | contig 55929 bp, 57 predicted proteins | sample 8958751 | NCBI WGS metagenome assembly JAEEGI01 (sample SAMN16246545, study PRJNA631951) | gut metagenome | biome: gut microbiome; feature: rumen; material: KS-attached | host: Bos | place: Iran: Karaj | collected 2018-10
TGCGTAAAAGAACTGCTGCGGCTCGCTGTGGAGGACTATGCGCTCCCCGGCGTTCACGGTGGCTGTGCCAAAGAGAACATCGCTTCCGCCCGAGCCATGGAAAAAGGCGGCATGGTACAGTACGGTACGGAAGAAAACGGCGATCCGCTGTTCAAATTTCCGGCAAAGGAGAAAGCTGCGCCATGAAAAAGAAACTCATCCTCATCAGCGGCTCTCCCTGCGTGGGCAAGACTGCCGTGGGCACAAGGCTCTTTGAAAGCTGCGACAACAGCGCGTATTTGGACGGAGACTGGTGCTGGTGCGTACATCCCTTTTCCGTGGCGGACAGCCGACTCCGAAACGGGGACAAAAGCATGTCCTTTGTTCTTTCCAATTATCTGGAATCGGATTTTGCGTATGTGTTTTTCACCTCCGTCGTGCTGACGGATCCGCAGATCCGGGAAGGCATCCTGAATGGGATCACGGTCAAGGATTATGAAACCATCGCCTTTACACTTACCTGCTCGGAGGAAACGCTGAAAAAACGGCACGACAAGCGGGGCGATCCCGGCGAAACGAATTATTACTGGCTGCATCTTCCGCCCTGCCCGGGGGACATTGTGATTGATACAGACAACAAAAGCATCCTGGAGCTTGTCAAAGAGATGAAGATGCAAATCGATGCTGTGAGCGAATAAAGCAGAGCATGGATGGGAGATCTCTGCTCTGACGTCGAATTCATCACATGATTGTACCGGAGGAGGATTTGATATGTTTCGGAAAATGATCCGCGCGAAGCAGCAGCTCACGCGGGAGGAATGCATCGAGATTTTGAAGACAGAAAAGCGGGGCGTGCTGTCGGTGCTGGGCGACGACGGCTATCCCTACGGGATGCCGCTGAACCACTATTACAACGAGGCCGACGGGAAGCTCTACTTCCACAGCGGTAAGCTGGGCCACAAGATCGACGCCCTGCGGGCAAATGAAAAGGCCTCCTTCTGCGTCCTGGACGAGGGACGCCGGGAGGCGGGCGAGTGGGCCCTGCGCTTTCGCAGCGTGATCGTCTTCGGCAGGGTGGAATTCGTGGAGGACCGGGAAACGGTCTATAAGATCTCCGCAAAGCTCTCCCGGAAGTTTACCGACGACGAAGCCTATATCGCCGACGAGATCCGCCGCGTGGGACCCGCGACCTGTATGTTCGCCCTCACGCCGGAGCATCTCACCGGCAAACGGATCCGGGAGGCGTAACGGCTATGACTACGATCCAGGAAAAGAATATCGGGTAGTTGACAGGGTTGCATCACGAAATGGGAGGATTCAATATGTTATCTATCGGAACGATCGCGCCGGATTTTGAATTGTTGGATCAGAACGGAGAAGCCCGTCGGCTGGCGGATTATCGCGGGCGGAGGGTGATCCTGTATTTCTACCCGAAGGACATGACCTCGGGCTGCACGAAGCAGGCCTGCGCCTTTGGAGAACTGTACCCGCAGTTCCGGGAGAAGGGGGCAGTCGTCCTTGGCGTCAGCAAGGACAGCGTGGCCTCCCACAAGCGCTTCGAGGAGAAGTACGGTCTGCCCTTTCCGCTGCTCTCCGACCCCGAGACGAAGGTCATCCAGGCTTACGACGTTTGGAAGGAGAAAATGAACTACGGCAAGCTCACCATGGGCGTCGTCCGCACCACCTACTTGATCGACGAAAACGGGATCATTGTCAATGCCTTTGACAAGGTCAAGGCCGCCGAAAACCCCGCCCAAATGCTGGCGGAGCTGGGCTGAAATCCAATGCAGATGAATAAATCAGAAAAAGATTAATGGGCAACAACAAAAATGAACCTTGTAATTACAAAAGAACTGAATGGCCGTATCCTTGATGTCGGCGGCGGAGGCGACGGCGTGATCGGGCGGGTTTATGGGCCGCAGGTCACGGCGATCGACATTTCCGCGGAAGAGTTGGCGGAAGCGCCGGAGGGCTTCGAAAAGCTGGTCATGGACGCCGGAGATATGGATTTCCCGGACCATTCCTTCGACCATGTGACCGCGTTTTACAGCTTTTTGTTTATTCCGAAGCCCGACCATCCGCAGGTGATTTCCGAAATATCGCGCGTTCTCCGTCCCGGCGGAACGCTCCACATTTGGGATTGCGAGGTGCGAACTGCGTTCCCGGAGCCGTTCACGGTTGAATTGAACGTCGATGCAAACGGCAAGCAGATCCATACGACCTACGGTATCATAGAGCAGGACTGCGTACAAACGGCAGCGCGCTTCATCGAGCTCTGTGCGGAGAATGGCCTGCGTCCGATTGCGGACAAACGGACAGACGCCGGGTTCTATCTTTGCTTCAGAAGAAATGCAAGCGATCAATGAGGACACAGGAGCGGTACCGGGATGGAACTTCCGCAAGCTGAACGGAGATCACTGTTTTAGATCGTGGAGGAAAAAAGGTGAACTACGAGATTATTGATTTGCCCCAAATTGCAATCATCGGCAAGGAAGGCCTATGCACGAAAGAAAAGAATGCAGTTCAGGACCTGTGGCAGCACGCCAATTCCAATTTCAGCGAGATTGCGGAGCTTGGTATGAAAAACGCGGACGGTTCTTACGTCGGATTTTGGGGAGCCATGAGCGACGAGAAGCGGTCTTTTTTGCCGTGGACAGAGGATTTCTCCAGGGGATTGTATCTGGCAGGCCTTGAAGTGCACGAGGATACGCCGGTCCCGGCCGGATGGGTGAAATGGGTTATGCCGGCAAGAAAATATCTTGTGACTGAGGTTACTCCAGACAGCTATGGCGAGATATTCAGATCCGTGATGAACAGTCTGATTCCGGAACTTGGGATGAAGCTTGCAGGCGCCGTATGTGATTTTACGGAACCCGCAACCGGGCAGAACAAACTGTTTTTCCCGGTGGCGTGAAAACAATCAAATGGCAAATATCATAACCGGAATCAGAATCGTGCTCAGCGTCGTTTTGCTGTTCTGTCCGGCATTCTCTCCGACGTTTTATGCGTTGTATATCGCTGCCGGATTATCCGATATGATCGATCAACCATCAGACAAGGGGGTTTGATCGTGAGAAACATGGATGTGAAAGAATACATTCAGAATCCTTGTGGAACGCTGTCCATTCCGTATTGGAAGGCCAAAGCACTGACGCTTCCCGGCTCTATGCAGATTATTCATTGCAGCGATTGGAACGGACAGTACGGCGATTATCAAAGATTTTTCAGGATCAAGCATGATTTGAAAAATCTACCCCCAATCAATTTTGATTACGACACCTTATCCATCGATGGTCAGGCGGCAGAGCTATCGGAAATGATGAATGCGTGTTATCATCATGAGAATATCGTTGTGCCTAAAGAAGATATTATGAGGTGGAAACAGCACGAAACCTTCCGGGAAGACTTATGCATCTACATCAATGCAGCCGGCGGGAAAATGGCTGCTTCGGGGATCGCGGAATTTGATGAAACCTGTCGTGAAGGGATCATCGAATGGGTTCAGGTGCTTCCAGAATACAGAGGAAGCGGCCTGGGAAAAAAGATTGTAGCTGTATTATTAAGCAGACTCAAAAGCATCGGAGCGGATTTTGCAACTGTTTCAGGTAATCTTGACAACACTTCCAAACCGCTGGAACTGTATCGAAAGTGCGGTTTTACAGGTGATGATATTTGGTACATTTGTCGAACGTGAGAAACACATTTCAAGATATTCCGAAGAACGACGGAGGTAAAAACTATGAGCAAGATTCTTGTGATCACCACCAGCCTGCGGGCAAGGAGCAATTCGGACATCCTCGCTGAGCGGCTGATCGCCGGGACGAAGGACGCCGGACATGAGGTGGAGCAAATCAGCCTCAAAGGAAAAGAGATCAAATTCTGCATCGGCTGTCTGGCCTGTCAGAAGACGCAAAAGTGCATTCAGAAGGACGACGCGGTGTGGATCTCGGAAAAGGTCAGGGACGCGGACACGCTTGTGTTCGTCACGCCGATCTATTACTACGAGATGAGCGGCCAGATGAAGACGCTGCTCGACCGAATGAACCCGCTGTATGCCTCGGATTACCGCTTCCGCAGGGTCTACCTGCTCTCCTGCGCGGCGGACGACGCGGATCACACGCCGGAGAAGGCTGTGAACGGTCTGCAGGGCTGGGTGGACTGCTTTGAGAAGGCGGAGCTTGCCGGTTCGATCTTCTTCGGCGGTATCAATGATCCCGCGGAGGCGGCGGGCAAAGAGAAAGAGCTTGAGGAAGCTTATGAATTTGGAAAAACGCTGCTTTAAGGTTTTATGCCTTGCGCTTGCCGCGCTGATGATCTTGGCGCTTGCCGGATGCGGAGCGCAGAAACCGGCTGAACCAGGAACGGATGTTGAATTGACGGGCGACGCATCACATGCTGAATCTCAAACGGAATCTCAGCCCGTATCTCAAAAGGATTCTCAGCCCGTGTCTCAAACCGAAAACAGTATCGAGCCGCAGACAGAAACCGGCGGCGTGATCGTCGTATATTTCTCACGCACCGGGCATACGAAACCGCTCGCGGAGTATATCAAAGAAGAACTCGACGCCGATATCTGCGAAATCGAGGCGAAAGTGCCGTACACCGACGACGATATCAAGTATTACACCGACTGCCGCGCCGACCGGGAGCAGGCCGACCCCTCCGCCCGCCCGGAGATTGCCGGGGAGCTGCCGGATCTGTCGAACTATGATACCGTGTTTCTCGGATATCCGATCTGGCACGGCCAGGCGCCGAAGATTATTTACACCTTTCTTGAAAGCGTCGACGTGAGCGGCAAGACGGTGATTCCGTTCTGCACCTCCGCTTCCAGTCCGGTGGGCTCCAGCACGGAAAACCTGCACTCCCTGGCCCCGAACGCTGAATGGAGAGACGGAACGCGATTTGCGATCGGAACGACGAGAGAAGAAATCAAAGAATGGCTGAAACAATTTGATTTGAAAGTAACGGATAACGACATGAAAGACGATAGTGAAATCATCCGCCCGTCCTGCGTTCTGGTGATCGAAGCGAACGGAAAGATTTTCTACGCGGATTTTGAGGATAATTCTTCGGCGGAGGCGCTGAAAGAAAAACTGAATTCCGAAGCGATCACCGTTGATATGCACGACTACGGCAGCTTTGAGAAAGTCGGCGCTCTTCCGTGGGAGCTGCCCCGGAACGACACGCAGATCGCGACTGAACCGGGAGACGTCATTCTTTATCAGGGCAATCAGATCACAGTGTACTACGATACAAACAGCTGGAACTTCACACGCCTTGCGCGTATCGGGAACGCGACGAAGGAGGAACTTCTCACCGCGCTCGGAGACGGCGATGTCAGCGTAAAGTTTTCTCTTGAATGGGGCGAATAAGGACGGAGGAACAAAACGATCCGCAAAAAATATTTCTCTGATTCGGAATTGCCTTTTCCATAATTTCGACTATAATATTATATGAAGTTTTTTTCAATCATGCTGCGGGCAGCCGCCGCAAACGTATCTTAAGGAGGATATCGCAATGAACGAAAAGCAGATCATTCTGGAAGCCATGAAAAAAGCCGGTGAGCCGCTGAACGCGGGAAAGATCGCAGAGCTGACCGGGCTTGACCGCAAGCTCGTGGATAAGGCAATGGCCGATATGAAAAAGGACGGCTCCATTGTTTCCCCTGTCCGCTGCAAGTGGGAGCCTGCAGAGAAGTAAACGCGTATGGATAAGGTGGAAGTATCCCGCGAAAAAACGATCATCAAAACCAGCATCATCGGGATTATTGCCAACGTGTTCCTTGCCGGCTTCAAAGCCGTGATCGGTCTGATGACCAACTCCATCGCCATCGTCCTGGACGCCGTCAACAACGTCTCCGACGCCGGCAGTTCATTGATCACGATCGTCGGGACGAAGTTGGCAGGAAAAGAACCGGACAAGAAGCACCCCTTTGGCTACGGGCGGATCGAATACCTCAGCGCCATGATTATTTCGGTGATTGTGCTGTACGCCGGTATCACGTCTTTTGTGGAGTCAGTCAAGCAGATCATTCATCCGGAGACGCCCGACTATAATACGGTTTCATTGATTATCGTTGGCGTTGCCGTGGTAGTCAAAATCCTGCTCGGCCGCTTCGTCAAGGGTGTGGGCGTCAAGGTCAACTCCGATTCGCTGATCAACTCCGGTGAGGATGCCATGCTGGACTCCGTCATTTCGGCGTCCACCCTGGTCGCTGCCGGAATCTTTCTGATCTTCCATGTCTCTCTGGAAGCGTGGCTCGGCGCGATCATTTCCCTTGTGATCATCAAATCCGGCATTGAAATGCTGCGAGATACGATTTCGCAGATTCTCGGCGAGCGCAACGATCAGGAGCTTGCCAAAAAGATTCACGATACGGTCCTGAGCTTCCCGCAGGTACAGGGGGCCTACGATCTGGTGCTGAACAATTACGGTCCCGACACTTGGAACGGCTCCATCCACATCGAGGTTCCGGATACCTGTACTGCGGACCAATTGGACCAACTGCTCCGCGAGATCATGATGAAGGTCATTCAGGAGCACAATGTCATCCTGACTGCGATCGGTGTGTACTCGGTCAACACGAAAGACCCGGAGGTCATCGCGGCAAAGCGGCAGGTGGAGGAGATCGTATTCGCACACGAACACATCAGGCAGATGCACGGCTTCTATCTGATCAAGGAACAGAACACAATGCGCTTCGACCTTGTGGTCAGCTTCGACGCAAAGGACCGCAAGGCGGTATTCCGCGAGGCTGTCGCCGACGTACAAAAGGCGTTCCCGGACTACCACCTCCAGGCTGCAATGGATACGGATTTTACCGAAGAGTAGAGCTTGTTGAAAACAGAGCAGCCAGTCAAAAAATGGTTCGCAGTAAATAAAGATTACAAATCGCGGCTCGGTGTCAAAACACCGGGCCGCGAAATTTTTTTCCACGCGTTATTTCTTCAACGAGGCGAACTGTCCTAATTATGGTACCGAAAATATGATCTAATAAGTACATTGGTTGTAGGATCAGCCGAACGTGTTTTGTGATTTGAAAAACTGATGGAGGGTTTGAAAAATGAAGGAAAGTATCTACAAGAGCTATGACGAGCTGCCCTTGATGCTGAACGCGGATACCTTGGCGAAGGTGATGGGCATCTCGCCGTCCACCGCGTATGAGCTCATGCACGAAAAGGGCTTCCCCACGCTGAAGATCGGCAATCGGCTTGTGGTTCCGAAACAGCCGTTTATCGATTGGGTGACGGTGCATAACGTGGCGGTGGAGACGTCAATCAACAGTCAGCTGACTGCGCTGACCTGCAATTATGCCCTCCAGAAACGCCCGGTCCGCCAGAAGGTCCGTGGCGAAGTTCTCATGGTCCATCGCACCCATGCGAAAGGTTTTCACGATCCGATACGGACGCCGCCGGCCGTTCTCCTCTGCCCGCAGCTCCTCAATCCGGCGGGGGCGCCGGAGAAAATATGCAGTCTGTTCCATAGCTTCCTCCAAAATATTCCGTACTTAGATTAAGTACATTTTCTCAATTATATCATGTACTTGAATTAAGATCAATTCAAGTACAAAAAATGATTCGGAAGGTGGAACTATGGAGAAGAAAGCGAAGCATCTCGGCCTGCACGTGGACCCGGAGCTGCACGATAAACTGAAATACCTGGCGGCCTACGAAGGCCGATCCATCAACCGCGAAGTCCTCTACCTGATCCGCCGCGAGATCGAAGCCTTCGAGAAGGAACACGGCAAGATCGAACTGCCGGAGGGCGCGGAGGAGTAAGAAGAGGCATCTGTTCTGTTCCTGTCATTTCGAGCGAAGCGAGAAATCCGTACCCTTTTGTGAGGAAAAGAACGGATTTCTCGGTCGCAAGCTCCCTCGAAATGACACCATAGGAGGCCGCGCCGCCCTATGACGCGCAGCCTCCCGGAAAACCAAACGTCCCATGAAAGGAGACACCATGGAAAAATTCATCCCCTATGAGAAGCTCTCGAAGAAGAAGCAGCGGGAGCTGAACGCCGCCCGCCGCACCACCTGGGCCCTGAACCCGGTGACCCGCAAGCCCGCGAACCCCAAAGCCTATAACCGTAAAACGGCACGGAACTGGAAGGACGATTCCAACTCCGTGCCGTTTTCTATTATTTCTTCATGAGTGCGGCGCCGGCGTTCCAGGCCTTGCCGACCTGCTCGCCGGTCACATAGTAGCCGTTCTGGAACTGATCGAACATCAGAGCATTCAGCTTCGCGGGATCGACCTTGCCGTTCTCGCCCAGGACTGCTTCCTCGGCCTTTACGTTGACGATCTTGCCCACGATGCCGTCCACATAGTCTGTGTGAAGGAATTCCAGCAGCTCGCATTCCATCACCACCGGGAATTCTTCGATGATCGGCGCGTGGACCTTGTCGCTCTTGACCGCGTGATAGCCGGTACGCTCGAATTTGTCATTGATCCTGTTGCCGGACGCGATGCCGAAGAAGTCGGCGACGTCCATGTGCGCCCTGTCTGCCAGGGCCACGGTAAAGGCTTTGCTGGCCTTGATGTTGAGCCAGGTGCGCTTGCCCTCGCCGATGAAGAGGATGATCTTATCCTCGTCGCAGATCTGCCCCCACGCCACGTTCATGACGTTGACCTTTTCGTTTTCATCATACGCCGCTACCATCAGCACCGGCATGGGGTAAACCGCCTGCACCAGTCCTAAATCCTTTTTCATGCAGAAATCTCCTTTCGGAGCAAAGCATATTGACTTTCCGCTTCGCTCATACTACAATTATACCCGGCGTTAGCAAATAATCAAGTACGCACATTCAGGTTATATACTTACCCGGAGGAAAGCGTTATGTCTGTGGACTGTATTGCAAATCACAAGCTGGAGGATACCGGCTTCAACTATACGATGTCTCTGATCCAGGGCAAATACAAGATGTTCATTCTTTATACGCTGGGCTGTTATAAAGTCGTCCGCTTCAACGAGATGAAAAAATACATCGGGGAGATTTCCGATAAGACGCTGAGCAGCACGCTCAAGGAGCTGGAAACCGACGGATTGATCCGCCGCAAGGAATATCCGCAGATCCCGCCGAAGGTGGAATACAGCCTTTCTGAGAAAGGCAAATCCCTGATCCCAATCCTGGACGAGATGTGCGATTGGGGAGAAGCCCACAGGGCGTAACGGAGGTACACGAAAGGCGTCTGTTCCGTCGCTGTCATCTCGAAGGAGCCTGCGACTGAGAAATCCGTTCTTTTTCCCGCAAAGAGGTGCGGATTTACCCGGAAAGGCACAATGTCTCGCTTTGCTCGAAGCGTCATTTCGAGGGAGCTCGCGACCGAGAAATCCGTTCTTCCTACGAAAAAAGACGGATTCACCCGTAAAGGGCGCAATGTCTCGCTTCGCTCGAAATGACACGCTGGGAGGCCGCGCCGCAGTATAATGCGCAGCCGCCCGGAAAATCAAACGACCCATGAAAGGAGAACCCATGGAAAGATTCATTCCCTACGAGAAGCTCTCGAAAAAGAAGCAGCGGGAGCTGAACACCGCCCGCCGAGGCACCTGGACCATCAACCCGGTCACCCGCAAACCGGCAAACCCCAAAGCCTATAACCGTAAAACGGCACGGAACTGGAAGGACGATTCCAATTCCGTGCCGTTCGTTTTTGCGCCGCTGAAAACAGGAAGACGTGTATTCAATTCTCCCGCTCTGTAGCGGCGCAAAGTGTGCGCCACGTTTCTCAGCCGCTACGAGCTACACTGTATGCTGGAGGACCGGCCCCCCACCAGGGAAAAGATGGAAAAATACAAGGAGAAATTACGAATCACAGACAGCGCACTGTGGGTGGTGTTGTCCTTGCCGGACTTGACCTCAATCGGGTCGGCGGACAGGTTGTCGTAGTTGTCGATCCGAAAAATCAGCCTCACCCTTACTGTAGTTATCGTTTTATCCGGTCGAAATGGTTATTCGTGTTTGTCCATCAGCAAGCGCGAAAAGCAATTTTTGCAGTCCGGCTCTGGTATCAATATTGTTCTTATCACAATTACCCCAATACGCACCATCCATTTCAGCCCTTGATAGAACAATACCCTTAGCGAACAATTCATCTGCCTTCTCTGGAGTCAATGCTCTTTCTGGCGGTATGTGTTTAACGATGGAACATTTTGGAAACCATCTTGCTTGGTTCCTAAGCAACTCGTCTGTTGGTATCACTCTCGCAATACTACGAATATCGCCGATATCAAATGTATATGGATCAACATATTTGGCACAGTATCTAGGCTTCTTTCCCATCTTGTACTCGATAGAGATTATAGCAAAATAACAGGGAAAAAACAACTCTAGAATCATCTTGGAATCGAGCTGGGAAAAAAGCCACTAGCGGCGTCGTTGTCTTGGTGGCTCTCCATATGATAAGATACTCAATTTTCCCTTTTCCAGATAATACTTCTTTAGGTGGATCCGCAAAAATATGTGTATTTTGGCTGATAGCCGATGCATCCATTTATTCTGCTCTAGAAAGCAAGCTGCCTGGGTGAACGGAATGAGGCCGAATTTGCTCTACAAAGGGCAACGGAAAAGCCATCAAAAGCCCTTGATGAATCGGTTTCTGAAGGTCCATAGGTGCAAAAACAAGGACTCCAGCTTTGCATCAAAGCTGGAGTCCTTATATGGTCCGAGTGTTCATAACGGATTTGAAAACAAAGCGAGTGCCTGAAATCCGTTACAGACACTCGCAGTGGTCCGGGTTGCGGGACTTGAACCCACGGTCTTTTGGTCCCAAACGGCTGTTCGAACCAGGTGTTACAGATGGGAGAAGCTCATTTGCCGGTCTTTGCTCCTTTCAGCCTGGTCTCCGGCGGTGTCGTTCGCGCTGTATCCGGGTGCTCCGGCGGTCGTTGTGGTCAAATATGTGGTCGTATCGGAGAGCTCCCGTGGAGCGGCCCAAAAGCCGTCCCACGGGAGCGTCTGTATCGTAACTCTGATCGCCAAAAAAGTCAAGTGATTCTTTCCAGCCAGGCAGCCGCCTTCCCAACCAGGCAGCCGCCAGCTTCCCCCGCCGTCATTCTGAGCGGAGCGAAGAATCCGTTTCCTTTCCCCGGTCAAATGTTGCGCTGCAGTAGACAAAGACTACCGGTCACCCTGAAAGAACCCCAAGAGCAGACTTTACTGCAAATCCAAATACTGCTTGATGCGTTGCCAGTCTTTTTTCTGAAGCTCAGTGTCTTTCGCCCCATCGGGATCCTTCAGACGGTTGCGGTTCAAGGTCCCCATCGCTCCGCAATGCGCCTCCGCAAAGACAAATACGCGCTTGCCGGAAGACAGCGTAAGCTCCACGGGATTCTCTTCTCCAACGATGAAGGCATTGTAGCTGCCAATACGCACGTTGCGATCAAAAGCCATCATGACGCCGCAGACCCCGCGAAAAAAACGAAAGCAAATGCGCGTCCGGGGCTTGACAAATCCCAATCCATGTACTATAATTCATGTTATATAACAACGATTATATATCGGAGGTGTCTTATGCCGCCCAAAAGCAAGGTCACACGGGAAATGATCGTGAACGCAGCTGCGGAGCTTGCCCGCGAAAACGGCGCGGAGGCGATCAACGCCCGGACGGTCGCGCAAAAGCTGAATTGCTCCACGCAACCGGTCATGTATCAGTTTGCAACGATAGAAGCGCTCAAGCGCGCGGCCTATGCGCAGGTGGATCAGCGCCACACGGACTATCTGCTGCGCAGCCCCGGAAGAAACAATCCGCTCCTGGAGATTGGGCTCAATTATATCCGCTTTGCGATTGAAGAGCCGCATTGGTTTCGCTTTCTGTTTCAGTCCGGCTATGCAAGGCAGACGAATCTGCCGGAGATGATCGACTCGGAGGAGCTGCGGCCGGTGCTCTCCGCGATGCAGCAGGGAACCGGTCTGGACGCAAAAAAGACGCGGGACGTGTTTTTGACCATCGCCCTGTTTGCGCACGGATATGCAAGCATGCTTGCCAACAACGCGCTGGAATATGACGAGCAGCTTGTCGCAGCCCATCTGGAACGCGCGTTCATCGGCGCGATGCTTGCAGCGAATATGGAGGAAAAACATGAAAAAACTGTATGAAAAAAGTGAGATCACGGTTGCGATTCTCTGGATCGTGCTCTACACGGTTTCCATGGGGAACCTGCGCAATCTCGGGGACGACAGCCCGTACATGATGCTCGGCCTGATCGTGATCTCCTCGTTGATGCTTCTGTTCGTTTGGAGGAACGGCCTGCTGGAAAAATACGGCCTGTCCGGCTGGGCGAAAAACAACCGCGCCATGCTGTGGTTTTTCCCGCTGTGGGTCATTACGACCGCCAACCTCTGGGGCGGCGTCACGCCGCGATACCCGATGCCGGGGCAGCTCTTCGTCGTCGTGTCGATGGCCTTCGTCGGCTTTGCGGAGGAGCTGATCTTCCGCGGCTTCCTGTTCAAGGCCATGCTGAAAAACGGCAGCGTGAAGATGGCTGTGATCGTCTCCGCCGTCAGCTTCGGCCTTGGCCATATCCTGAATTTGTTTACCGGACATGAGCTCGCGGAAACCCTCGCGCAAGTGGTCTTTGCCGTCGCCTACGGCTTCATGGTCACGATCGCGTTTTACAAGAGCGGCAGCCTGCTTCCCTGCATTCTGTCGCACAGCCTGTTTGATATGTTCGCGGAATTCGCCAATCCGGACGTCCCGCCGCTGCTGGATTGGATCACCCACGGCGCCATCGTACTTCTGTCGATCCTGTATTGCCTGTATCTGATCAAGCGCGTGAAAACGACGCCGGAGGCGAAGCCCTCCGCCGCACCTGCTGCACCGTAGGGCAGTACTCTCAACGCCGCAAACGGCATTAAGAAAACGAACAGGAACCGGAAATTCGGCTCCTGTTCGTTTTTCATTTCCCTGTTTACGGTCTGCCTTCGGCTGCCCAGAGGAAGGTCACGATCTGGGCGCGGGTGCAGGTGTTGTTGACGCCGAACAGGCCGTCGCCGATGCCGGCGGTGACGCCGTTTTCAGCAGCCCAGAGGATCGCGTTGCAGAACCAGTCGCCCTCGGTCACGTCGGTGAACGGGTTTTCCGCAGATTCGGGCGCGGGCTTGTTGTTGGCCGCCCAGAGGAAGGTCATGGCCTGCGCGCGGGTGCAGCTCTGGCCGACGCCGAAGCAGCCGTTGCCCATACCGCTGGTGATGCCCTGTTCCACCGCCCACATGACGGGCTTGTAGTACCAGGCGTCGGATGCGACGTCGTTGAACGCTTCGCCGGTTCCGGCGGGCTCGGGCTTGCCGTTGGCCGCCCAGAGGAAGGTCACGATCTGCTCACGGGTGCAGTCGTTGTTCGGGGCGAAGCGGATCTCGTCCATGCCGGAGGTGATCTTCGGATCCTGTGCGACAGCCCAGTTGACCGGCGCAAAGAAGTAGGCATCGGTCGGGACGTCGTAGAAGGCTCTGGCCGCGTAGGTTTCACAGAGCTTTTTGAGGGCATAGTCCGTGACGGAGACTCCCTCCCAGCCGGTCGCTTCGATTTTGAAGAAATCAACCGGATCGTTATTGTAGGAGAGCTTGGTGATGGCGAGGAAGTCGTCCATCGTGGGGAAGCTGGTCTCAAGATCCCAGCTGTAAGTTCCGGTAGCATAGTCAACCAGAACCTCCTTGCCGCCGACCTCATCCATTTTGCAGAAGCCCCACAGACGCATCGCGTAGGCGACCTTCAGGCCCTCGTTGGCAGCGATCTCGGCGTAGGTTTCCCTGCCAATGAAGGAGGCGTATGCGTCGTCGGTGTAGTTGGTGTGAACGTAGTCGTAGATGCACTGATTGGTGAAAGCCCACTGCTCGTCGACCCAGCCGCAGTAGTCGTTGTACATCTCTTCGGTGTACACGGTGTTGTAGGAGTATCCGGTTCCGAGGCCGTCCGCAAGCATGCGCTCCGCAACGCTGCTGAGCCGGTCGACGGAAACAAAGGGAATATCGCGCAGCTCTGCATAGTCCTGCGCCGCAGTGTTCTCATGGCCAAAGAGGATGAAGCCGGGCACGACGTCCACCATGTAGTCCTCGTCGTAGCACAGGCCGAACGCAAATTCCTCAATTGTCGTCACACTGGCGGGAAGGAGCAGGCTCTTCAGGGAATCGCAGCCTGAGAATGCGCCATATCCGATGCTCGTTACGGTATCCGGGATCGTCACGTCGGTCAGAGACGTGCAATTCTCGAACGCCCAGGTTCCGATGCTGGTGACGCCATCCGGAATCACGATGCTCTTCAGCGCGCTGCAATCGCAGAACGTGCTGTCGCAGATCTGCTGGATGCCGCCCCGGAACCGGATATGCTCCAGCGAAGAACATCTTGAGAACGCTCCTTCACCGATGAAGGTGACGCTGGACGGAATGTTCACGGTTTTCAGAGAGGAACACAGCGAGAAGGTTGACTGCTCAATGCGCGTCATTTCGCACCAATACGGAAGCGTGACGTTCGTCAGATCCAAACACCAGGCGAAGGCCGCTTCGCCGATGCGTTTGATCGAGTCCGGAACCGTTACGCTTTGCAGCGTGCAGCGCATGAAGGCTCGTTCGTCGATGGTCTTGACGCCTTCGGGAACGTCGTAGCTGGTTTCTGTTCTTCCAGTGGGGTACTTGATGAGCTCGGTACAATCCTTGTTAAACAAAACGCCGCATTCGTCGCTGTAATACATGGCGTTTGCCGGAGAAACGGTAATGGACTCCAGATTGATGCAGGCGCCGAACGGGGCGGCACCGAGGTACTCAACGGAGCTGGGGATCGTGACTGTGCTCATGCTGGAGGCGTACGTGAAGGCGGCTTCGGCGATTCTGCGCACGCCGTCCGGGATCTCGTACGCGCCTTCCCGCAGGCAGGGATACTGCAGCAGCTCGGTTTTGTCCAGATTGAACAGAACGCCGTTTTCACTGCTGTAAGCAGGGTTTTCCGGGGAGACGTTGATCTCTGTCAGATCGCAGCAGGCAAACGCGCCGTCTCCGATGTGGATCACGCCGGACGGGATCTTCACGGTGGGGAAGCAGCCGTAAGCAAACGCGGAGTCGCCGATGGTCGTGAGGCTGGCAGGAAGCGTCAGCGCTTCGATGCCGCAATCCTCGAAAGCAGAGTCGCCGATGACTCTGAGGCCTTCCGGAAGCTCGAGGGAGCTGAGGTTATAGGTATAAGCGAATGCGTACGCACCGAGCTCGGTGAGTCCTTCCGGAAGCTCCAGCGCAGTGAGGCTCGAGGCAGCGAATGCACTCTCTCCAATGGAGATCAGACCCTCGTGGAAGGTCACGGAGCTGAGCGAGTTGCAGCAGTCAAACGCGTAGTCGCCGATGCGCTTGACGCCGGCAGGAACGTCGATCGTGCTGAGATTCATGGAAGAAAAAGCGTAGGTTCCGATCGAGGTCAAGCCATCCTGGAATTCGACGGCTCGAATCAGGTATTCATAGCGGTACCAGGGCTTTTCTTCTCCTTCTTCAAAATCGTCCATGTCGCCCGTGCCGGCGATCGTCAGCGTGCGGGTTTCTGCGTCGAACGCCCAGGTCAGAGCTTCGCCGCAAGAGCCGCCTATGGCCTCGACGATCTCCACGGTGTATTGCAGGGTGATCCAACCAAAATCAAGCACCACGTCATGCTTGCCGAGACCCCAGCCGCGATTGTCGATGGTGGGGAAGTCGGGAGAAAAAACGTCAAACACGTCAAAAAGGGTTTGCTTTTCGGACGTGCCGTCCTGATAGAAGACCGTGACATAATCAGGATACGCGGCGTAGGAAAAATACGGCTCCTCAATCCAGTTGCCGTCCTCGTCGTAATAGCCGTCAACCCAGTCGCCGTCAAACAGATACAGCAGTTGGAAATCCTCTACTTCGATGTGATCGATCTCCTTGCCCGTATCCTCCTCTGCAAAGGCAGGGAGAGAGACCGCGGGGCAGATCGTCGCAAGAAGCGCGAGTGCCAGAATAAATGCCAAGACTCTCTTTTTCATGTTGGTTTTACTGTTCCTTTCATTTTTCTTGTCCGGTCAACTTTTCTCATAGAAAGTTAACTCATACATAGTAACAGCGTTTATGCTCTATGTCAAGCTTGGATGTGTTCTTCGGGGGAACTACACGAAAACAACAAAATGAAGCAGCCCCAATGCTCGTTTCATCGCAAAGCAGAGGACCTCGCCGCAGGTTTATCTTGACATATACGCAAATGTGCGTATAATAAAGACGAGAAGGTGATAGAATGAGCCTGCAAAGAATTCGGGAGCAGCGAGGGTTGACGCGGCGGGAGTTGGCGCAGCGGAGCGGCATCAATTTCCGATCCATTCAGGACTACGAGCAGGGCCACAAGCGGCTGAGCTCCGCCGGGGGCGAGACCCTGCTGCGGCTGGCTTCCGCTCTGGGCTGTCAGATCGAGGAACTGCTGTGGGAAGCGACCGACGCCGAATCGTCGGAGCTGCTGCCCGAGAATGACATAGCCATCGAAACACTTTTGGCGCAGAGCTTCTACTGCGAAAAGTATCAGACCTACGGACGCTGGCTCGTGGGAGACGGAAGGATCTGCATCTATTTCGTCTACGACGGGATCCCGCATCACATTCCGTTCCGCGCCATCATCACGGAGCGGCTGCTGGTTTGGCTGAAGCAGGCCGCCGTCCTGCTGATGGAGGCGGCGCTGGATGAAATTGAATTTGGACGGAGGTGGGCGGTTTGAGCGAGCAGGCTTACTATTTGATGCACAAAGACGACGAGGTCGTCATGGTGACGATCGACGACGTCACCGGCGCGATGCTGCGTGTCGCGCCACAGTTGAAGCCAGAGCTGGTTCCTCTGGGCGGATGCAAGTCCCCCGACGAGCTGAGGGGTTGGTGGCAGAGACGCGCCGTTCCGGTGTCCCAGGGCATCGTCCAGCAGTATCTGGAGCAGATGGGTCTGCCGACGCCGCAGGCTTATTTGGTGCGGAATCTCGGTCTGAGCCTGAGCGACCACTATTGGATCAAACCCATCGACGCGGTGCTGTCGTGGTCGGACGTGAGCCTGTTTTCCAACGACTTCCGGGACCCTGTGGGAGAACTGAGCTTCACCCAGGCAGCGGGGGATCTGCCGATCGCCCATGCCTCTTCCTATTCGCCCGGCTCGTCCCTGCAGGGCGATCTGAAAAAAGCCTGGATCATCTCCGGCGGCAAACGTATGCTGATTAAAGGGAACCACGGTGCCAATAGCCAGGAGAGCCTGAACGAGGTCGCTGCAACCCTGCTGCACCGGAAGCAAGGCAGGATGCCCTTTGCCGAGTACCTGCCGTACCGTATGGAGGACGTTGCCCAATTTGGCTGCGTCTGCGAGGACTTTTGTTCTGAAACGCTGGAATATGTCCCGGCTATTGACGTGGTGCAGTCCGAGAAGAAAGACAACGCGACTTCCATGTACGAACACTTCATCCGCGTCTGCATGTCCCACGGTCTGCCCGAAACGGTCACAAGACCCTTCCTGGAGTACCAAATCCTGACCGACTTCCTCCTGACGAACGTGGACCGGCATCTAAACAATTTCGGCGTCCTGCGGGATACGGAGACCCTTCGGTTTGTCTCCATGGCCCCGATCTTTGACTCCGGCAATTCGATGTTCTGGAACACTCCGAGAAAGCCGGAACGGGATGATCTGACGAGGATCGAGGTCAACAGCTTCCGGGGCCGGGAATCCCAGCTTCTGGACTACGTGACCGTGCCAAAGCTGCTTGATCTGAGTAAGCTTCCTTCTGCGGAGGAACTCCGGGAGATCTATACCATGGACGAGCTGATCGTCCCGCTGAATTCCATCCTGCTGGGTTACGAAAAGAAGCTTTGCCTGTTGCAGGAACGGTTTTTTGCATAATCTCAGTTTGAATCATACTGTATGGAACCCAGAACTGCCCTGATATGGGACGTTGACATTTCGAAAGGATTACAGGCAGAATCTGACAATAACTGTAGGTGGCCGAAAAACAATAATAGATCAAACAGCGAAACCGAGAAAGGCGGTACAACATGGAAAAAGAAATCAGAGGAACAAAAATCATCCTGCGGGAGCAGTGGGAGGAAGATGCGGCGTTCTTCGCCCATTGGTTCAACCAGCCGAAAATCATGTTTCAGTGCGGTTTCGAGAAACTGACAGATGAGGAAGAGGTCAAAACCTATATCAATGTCTACCACAAATCGGATGATTCGGTTTGGTACACGATCACGGACCTCGATGGCAACCTGCTTGGCGAGACCGGCCTGCTGCGGATGTTCCCGGCTTGGCACTGCACAGATCTGACGATTATCATTCCAGATCCGAAAGCGCAGGGGCAGGGCTACGGGACGGAAGCGATTCGGATTATGCTGGACCTGGCCTTCCGACAGTATGATATGAACCGTGTTGCCATTGGCGTCGTGGGTCAAAACGCCAATGCTCTGGCCTTCTACAAGAAGATTGGCTTCAAGCAGGAGGGTATCCAGGAACAGGGTTACTATTACAACAACGAATACAGTGACTTTGTGATGATGCGCATCCTGCGGCGGGAGTGGACACAAAACATGTAAAGGCAAATGGATATGCAAGAGATCATGATAACCAACAAGATTATTAGGCTGTTTAAGCAGAAGGGCTTGGGTACGGTACTTCCGCCGATCACGCCCGTATCCGGCGGCTTTTTGCACCGGATGTACCGGGTGAATACGGAGGATCGGTCCTTTGCGGTAAAACACCTCAATCCGGAGATCATGCAGCGGCCCGCTGCGGCGGAGAACTTCCGCCGTGCAGAGGCACTGGAAGCGGTCCTGGAAGCGGGGGGTCTCCCCGTCGTGGCCGCGATGACCGTCAACGGGCGCAAGCTGCAGACGCTTGACGGTGCATATATCTATCTCTTCCCGTGGCAAAACGGGACAACGACGGACTGGTATCACACGACCGCGGAACAGTGCCGGATTGCCGGGAGCATCCAGGGCAGGATCCACGCCCTTTCGTCAAGGCAAATCGAAAAGCCGGAGCCGGAGCGCAGCGCGATCCCTTGGGATGAATACATCCGGCAGGCTTCAGCGCAGAACAGCGAACTCGCGCCGCTTTTGCGGGAAAACGAAGCGCTGTTGATCTATGCGCAGGAACAGATGAACGCCGCCGGAGCGGCTCTCCCCGGCATTGAGACCATCACGGACGAGGATATGGATCCCAAAAACGTGATGTGGGACGGGGCCAAACCGGCGGTGATCGATCTGGAATGCCTGGAATATGGCAATCCGGTATCCAGCGCCATCCAACTCTCCCTGCAATGGTCCGGCATTACGATCTGCGATCTGGATTTTGCGAAGCTCAAAGCCTTCTTCGACGGCTATCTGGAAGCCTATGACAACGGCTTTCGGGATTATGACAGGGTGTTCGGCCTGGCCTATACCTGGATCGAATGGTAGAAGCTCATTTGCCGGTCTTTGCTCCTTTCAGCCTGGTCTCCGGCGGTGTTGTGCACACTGTATCCGGGTGCTCCGGTGGTCGTTGTGGTCAAAGATGTGGTCCCTACCGAGAGCTCCCGTGGAGCGGCCCAAAAGCCGCCCCACGGGAGCGTCTGTATCGTAACTCTGATTGCCAAAAAAGTCAAGTTATTCTTTCCGGCCAGGCAGCCATCTTCCCAACCAGGAAGCGGCCAGCTTTCCCCGCCGTCATTCTGAGCGGAGCGAAGCGGAGTCGAAGAATCCGTATTCCACCCCGATCAAATTTTGCGCCGCATTAGACAAAGAGTCCCGGCATTCCCGCAGGGGGTGGAGCTTACGCCTTCGCCAGGTATTCCTTGATAGGCAAAGACTCCGGCCACGGCTCAAACGCGGTGGTCGATTACCCACTGCAACAAAGCATCATAGTTCATGCTGCCGTCGGCAACGGCCAGCCCAACCTGAATTAGTTCCTCATCGGTACATTGCGTTCTAATTCCGTTCATTTCCAGAAAAGCAAGCATAACATACACCCCGATGCGCTTATTCCCATCTATAAATGCATGATTGGAAATCAGCGCAAACCCAAGCCGAGCACCCTTTTCTTCCTTTGACGGAAAGAATTTACGGTCCCCAAACCCAGCGTAAGCACTTTCCAGTGCAGAGTCCAGCAAGGCTTCATCGCGCACACCGACACTGCCTCCTGTTGCCTCTGCCATTAGCTGGTGAAGCAACAAGACGCGCTCTTTTGAAAACTTCATCATTTTGCCAGTTCCTCAAATGCAGCCTTGTGTTCTCGCAGAATACGGGCGGCTATAAATTCCAGTTTCTCATCCTCTGTCATATCAATCTGCGGCTCTGTATCCAGGTCGATCACCAGCAGCTTCGGACGATTATTTTTGAAAACAACCACACGCCCCTTCTTTTCTGCCAGCTTAGCGACACGGGAAAAATTCTGATTCGCTTCCGTTGCGGTCACTATTGCATTGCTGTCAATCGTCATAGAAATCGCCTCCGTCTATAGTATACCACGAAATAGGCAAAAATCAACCTATTATTTTTGAGAAAGAAATGAGTTCAATGTCCTGTTTTCCACTGAAAAAGTTGTTTTTGGGTATGGACTTTTCGGAAAATCTGTAGTATTTGTTGTGTTACCAACGAAACAGAGGGAGGCAAAAACCATGGCAAGCATATCCATCAGCGACCTGTATCAGGGCGAAGGCCCGGGCAAAAAGTATGGCGGGATCCTGAGCGCCGTGCTGCACGAAATGATCAGGAGCGGCACTCCGGAAGGAATCGACGAGAGGACATGGACCGAGATGCTGATCGTTAAGCACACGTTTCTCATCGCAAAGAAAATGGCGGAGCAAGGCGACGTTGTATCGGAGTTGACCGATGCAGCGCCGCCTTCTTCTATCGGAGGGGAGGGAGAAGCATGAGCATGCTGGAGGAGATCTGGCTCGGCGGCCTGGACTACCAGAACCGCCCCGTGAAGAAGGGCTCTCCGATGGAACGAAAGCTCTGCCTGTACGCCAGGAACGGCGAGAAGCTGAAGGAGATGCTGACCGAGGACCAGGCGGAGCAGTTCGAGAAAACGATGGACGCCTACAACGAGGTCCTGACCCAGTCGGAGGTGGAGGCTTTCGAGTTTGGCTTCACCCTGGCCGCCCGCCTTCTGACCGACGTGATGCAGAGCCTGGAGCTCCCGTCCATTGACGACATCTGACGCCCCGGAAGATACCGAAAATCAATCAAATACTTCGGCTGGTTTTATCAAACACGTAAAATCAGCCGAAGGCTCGTGTTTTTGAGCCAAAAGGCACTTATTTTCACCGTCTGCGTGTAAACCACGGACCAAAAATGTGCAAAAGAAAAAACTATCAAAAAGGGGCCCTCGTGTTTACGATCCTGAACAGAAGAAAATCAGGTTTGGCTTGCAATCTGTCGAAGAATGTATTATAATATGATAGACTTAGTGTATCTTGGGAGGCGCGCTATGGATAAGACAGAACTGACCGCCAGGGAAAAGAACGAGGGACGGGTCCGGCTGCTGCGGCTGCTGCAGCTCTTAGTGAGCGACAGCGACGCCGAACATCCCATTTCCACGCCTGATTGCATCCGGCTTTTGAAGGAGCGTTGGGACATCGACGCCTTCCGCATCACCATCGGACGGGACATGGAAGCCCTGCAAATGGCCGGCTACGACGTGCGCGTCATCCACTCCACGCAAAACAAATACTACCTGGGCTCCCGGACCTTCGAGCAGGCCGAGCTCAAGCTGCTGATCGACGCCGTGGCCTCCTCCAAATTCATCACCGCTTCCAAGAGCAAGGCCCTGACGGACAAGCTGGCAGCCATGGCCAACGTCCATCAGGCAGGAGACCTGAAACGCAACATTTCGCTGGCAGACCGGATCAAGCCCAGGAACGAGCATATCTACGAGTACATCGACGTGATCAACAGGGCGATCAACGAGAAGCGGAAGATCTCCTTCCTCTACTTCACCTGGACGGCCGCCAAACGGAAGCGCCTTAAGAACGACGGCGAGCCCTATATATTCAGCCCCTATACCCTTACTTGGAACGGCGACTGTTATTACATGGTAGGCTGGTCCGACAAGCATGAGAAGGTCGCAACCTTCCGTGTGGACCGGATCAGCAAGCCGCCAAAGCTCCTGGAGGACGCCGCTGTAAAGAAGCCCAAGGGCTGGAGCATTGCCGATTTCAGCGAAAAGGCATTCCAGCTTTTCGACGGTGAACGCACGACAGTGGAGCTTCTGTGCCACGAGGACGCGATGAACAGCGTGATCGACCACTTCGGCGAACAGGCTAAGACAAAGCCCGTCGACGATACCCACTTCCTCCTCACCGCCGAGGTCTCCCTCAGCCCCACCTTCTTCGCCTGGGTCTTCCAATTTGGCGGAAAGATAAAGATTCAGGCCCCGCAAGAAGCGATTAGCCAATATCAACAGTTGTTGTCAGCGAAGTGAGTCCTATCAAGTCCGTGCAAGTAAATTAAGTTGATGATGGACAACCAACGATGTACAAGGAGAGAAACATCCATGGAGCAAATGGCAAACATTGATTCCTTGATACCTTTTCGCCCCCTTCCGGAAGTGTGCACCCAAAACGTTCCGCCATCTCCGGAAAAATGTGATAAAACCGGATATTTGATTGCTTCTTTCTGTGGAGCAATGGCCGGGCTGATTGATGTTCTTTTCGTACAGGCCCCAAATGAAGGCCCCCTTCAGACAGTCGTTGACAAAAAGACGGATGATTTAGTGGTTAAGGCTTCTCAGTTATTCTGGAAACACGACAAAAGGACAACCGGAAAAAACAAGAAGATGCCGGATACGCTTGAAAAGTGTGTCAGCTATCTGGAGCAGGCGTTCCCAGTGCCATATGATGCAAGGTTTGCCAAGGACCTTAATGTGAAAGACGGACAGCTTGCGGGCATGAACCCTAAAAACCATCATCTGCTGTCTTTGGCGCATTCTCCAGATCCAATAGGCCTTGTTTTCTCAATTATTGATCAGTTTACTAATACGGCTTCCTTTATCGATAAGGGCAAGGTCATTCATGCAGAGCCCATAAAAAAGAGCGGTGCAATTCCGTATATGGTGGGAACGGACCTGCCATCAAAACTGTTCTGCGGTTTTCTGAACTGGATCGGGCATATACTTTCTGATATGGTAGGTTCAAGCTCCACAAGGAAAGAGGGGAAAGACGCCAGAGGCATGGGCGTCGCAATCCCATTTTATGAGCTGTTTTTGAAATGTAATTTCGGACCTGAGGATGGAGCGACCTTCGCGGAAACCATGATTAAGGTATACGAGGAAGGTTACGATCTTCGGTTCGGCGCAACAATAGCAATTCCGGTGGTCCTGGAGGAGTTAATGGTCCGGGCGATTTGGATCATTCGACAGAAATTTGAGCGTAAGAAGCCGTGGAAGGAGTGCCTCCCAACTGCAAAACATGAAGACTTGCGTGTGATGCTATTGGTAAGCAACGGAGTTTTCTTTGCAATTGACGGCGTTGACGCGATAATCCATGGCGTCAGCTCGCACAGCATGGTCAATGCGGTGTGCCATTTGAATCTTATTGGCCTGAGCCGACTTGCTATGCTGGGCATTAAGGAGATCGCAATCAGGCTCAAGATCAAGCTCTTCGAGAACGAAGAGTATCCTGCTGTTCTTGGGCAGATGGATGAAAGCGAGAAAAAATGGCTTGCGCAGATGGTAAAGCAGCTTCAGGGAAGTATGACACTGATTGGCGTCTTCCAACAGGTAAAGGCAGCAATTATAGAGGAGACGACTACCAGACAAGAGAGAGTTGCGTTGGAGGCTAAGCTACAAGGAGTGGTTTTGGAATTACAGCAAAACCGCGAAGAGTTTGCATTGGCTTTTGACACGCAGATGGAGAAATACTATTTGCAAATTGATTTTGGGTTCCGTTATATGGAAGAAGGGCTTGCAGCTGGAGACGCTGATGCGGTAATCAGAGGCAATACAATGATACAGCAGGTCCTTGGGAAAACATCCCAATTCAATGATTCTACGGAGTTTGATGCTTTAATGGATTCTGACGAAGATTTCAAGCTGTAATAGGAGGATAACTATGAGGCTGTTTACGAAAAAAGGTACAGTTGCTGCATTCTATTATCTGATGGCAGCAGATGGCGAAATTGGATCTGCTGAACGGGAGAAGCTGCGTCAAATTGCCGCAGAGATCGAACTTGAAGGATTTGAGTCTTGTCTGGAAGAGATTCAAGCAGAGTTTGAGAACCGCCAGGCAGGGGCTTTGAATGACGATGAGCCATACGATCTGCTGAGCGAGGGTGTTGACGATGCCTTGGCTGAAAACCCTGCCGAGGAAGAGAACGGCGTTACTCCGCGTCTGTTGCTGTGGGATCTTCTTGTTATGGCGAATGCAGACGGTCAATATCACCCGCAGGAGCGGCGCCTGATCCGGCATGTTGCGCGTACGATTGGCGTTGAGAAAAGCGTCTTCCTGGAAATGGAGCAGCTGCTCCAGTCAGATGCTGCCATTACCAGGGAGCTTGCCTGGCTCGCAGCATCAAACCGTCCCTACACAGAAATCCGCCCCTTGGTAGAGGAAATGGAAACCAGGCAGGCTGTCCTGCGTCGTGAAGCTGAGCTGTTGATTGCCGACGAGGTAAGCCAGGAAGTCGCCGTTTTGGAATACAAGCCTGATATTGTAGACAAGGCAAAAGAGAAGATTATGCCCGCTGCGGCCGAGATCGGCGAAAAGACCGGGCATGTGATCTCCGAAGCAAAGGATCGTTTCGAAAAAGCCGCATCTCCGCTCGCTGAGAATATCGGGAAACAAGCTGGAAAGCTGTTCTCTGGCCTGAAAGGACGCATGAAGAAAAACGCTGCTCAGGATGAGGCCACAGAGGAAGGAGAAGATTGATATGCTGACAATGTTTATCGGTCTTGCGGTTATCACCGGTGCGACGGGCCTCAGCTCTCTGACGAAAGCAGGCTTTGACCAGCATAAGGCAAAAAAGCTGAACGAAAATGCAGATGAACGGCTGGAGGCTGCCGCCGAGCGGCTGGACACGCTGCGCAGGCAGTGCGGAGACTGTCTGGAGGCACTGGGCAAAGAAAAACTGTTTGTTCTGGAGCACAGCATTCGGGATTTCCTTGATGTGTTTACTCAAATCAAAAACGTAGATTTCAAAGAATCCGAAGAACTGCTGGAGCTGAAAAAGCTGCACATCGACAAAAAAGAGTTTGAGGAATTGGCGCAGCTTGAGCATTTTGGGTCATCACTTTTTGCAGGCGGAATAACCGGCATAGCCGGCGGTACCCTGACCGCTTTCGGCGCTTATAGTGCAGCAGCCACATTCGCCACAGCCTCTACGGGGACTGCAATCAGTACACTCAGCGGTGCTGCCGCTTCCAACGCAACGCTTGCCTTCTTTGGCGGCGGTTCTCTCGCCAGCGGAGGCTTGGGCGTTGCTGGCGGAACAGCAGTGCTCGGCGGCCTTGTGGCCGGGCCGGCACTGATGGTGATGGGGCTGATCACAGGCGCCAAAGCCGGGAAGAACCTGGAGACAGCAAGAATCAACGCTGCCCAGGCAACAGAAACCTGCGAACAGTTGGAAACTGGTGCAGTCCAGTGTATCGCTATCCGCAGAAGAACAATGATGTTCTATTCTCTGCTGGCAAGGCTGGATGCGATCTTCCTGCCGCTGATTCATGGTATGCAGACTGTGATCGCAACAGAGGGAACCGATTATTCCAAATATTCCGTACAGAGCAAAAAACTCATTGCCAGCGCGGCATCTGTCGCAGTGTCGGTTAAAGCTGTTCTGGATACGCCGTTGCTTTCCGAATCCGGCGAACTGACAGAAAGTTCTGAAGCAATCTCGACAAATACTGCTGAAAGGATCAAGCAGCTTGAAGCGTGAGAAGAGCTACATCTAACTGTTAACGAAGACCAAAGAACAGAGGTGCATTTATGCCATTGTTTCTAGACCTGTTTGCCGGAGCTGGCGGGCTATCTGAAGGTTTTATTCAGGCTGGCTATACGCCAATAGCGCATATTGAGATGGACAAGGCCGCCTGCAATACGCTAAAAACCAGAGCAGCGTTCCATTGGCTGAATGATCATGGAAATCGTGCATTATACAATAGATACCTTGCCCGGGATATTACCCGGGAAGAGTTTTACAGACAGGTTCCGGATGCGGTATTAAACACAGTTTTGAATTATGAAATATCAGAGCAGACACTCCCGGTTATTTTTAATCAGGTCGATGCCCTCTTGAATGGGCGGCACCTGGACATTGTTATTGGCGGTCCGCCGTGCCAGGCATATTCAATTGCCGGCCGATCCAGATCTGAAACCAATATGGTCGGAGATCGAAGGAATTATCTTTATCGGCTGTACGCTGAGTTCTTGCGCAGATATCAGCCTCGGTGTTTTGTGTTTGAAAACGTGGTAGGATTGTTGTCTGCAAAAGAAGAAGACGGAACACTTCATCTGGAGAACATGATAAGCCTGTTCAAACAGTGTGGATATACAACAAAGTATCAGATACTTACCGCCTCTGATTATGGTGTTCTCCAGAACAGAAAACGAGTGATCCTGATCGGTGTGAGAGGTGAAAGAATACGGGAATTTTATCCTAAGATTCGTCCCTTGCACAATTGGTACACCGTTAATGATCTGCTATCAGACCTGCCCTCCCTTCATGCCGGAGAAGGTATCGTTGGACCAACGGAAACGCTTCATTATTCCGGACATTATCTGTACAGATTTCATATAAAAGAAAATGATATGGAACCTGTAACATTTCATCAGGCACGCCCACATACAGCCCAGGATCTGGAAATCTATCGTCTTGCAGTGGAAGCATGGAATGCTGGTCATCGCAGATTGACTTATTTGGATATTCCGACACATTTGCAAACGCATGCAAACAAGACATCGTTTTTAGACAGATTCAAAGTCGTTGCAGGTGATCTTCCGAGCTCACAGACCATTGTTGCACACATAGCAAGAGACGGGCATTATTTCATTCACCCCGATATAGAGCAGAATCGTTCCCTAACCCCCAGAGAGGCTGCCCGGATTCAAACTTTCCCTGATAACTACTATTTTGAAGCAATAAAGGATGAGCCATCACGAACAGTTGCATTCAAGCAGATCGGAAATGCCGTTCCCGTTCAGTTGGCTTACAGAATAGCTAAAGCATTACTCCCGAAGTTCCAAAGAAGAGGTGATCAGATTCATGAGTAATACACCATCTCTTGATTCCTTTTATTCCAGCCTTATGGAAGAAGTTCAGCTTGCTTCCGGAACCGAAACCGGCGGCTGGACTACGGAGGATTTTTTGACTTCCGTAATGCTTGAATACCTGGAAGAAGCAGGTGAAGCGGAAACCCCCATCATGTGTCCCTTCCGCGGATATGGGCTTCAGCTGAACGCCTATTGCATTTCGGAAGACGAGACGTCTGCAGACTTGTTTGTCAGTATTTTCTTAGATTCGGACAAGCCCAAAAGCGTCTCCCAGGCAGAAGTGGATGCGGCCATAAAGCGTACAATTCAGTTGTATCACAAGGCAATAAATGACCTCTACACATCTTTTCAGAAGGACAATGAAACATATGAGTTCGCGATAACTCTGTATAAAAAGAGGGAACAAATCAATACGGTTCGTATCATTGCGCTTACCAACGGATTGGTCAAGCCGATCAATTTCAAATCTATTACCATTGGAAGCGCGGAAATCTCCTTCTCTATTTGGGATATTGACAGACTCTATCGCTGTGTTACCTCCGGGAAGATGCGTGAGACGATAGAGATTGACTTTGAAAGCAAATATGGGTTGACGATTCCCTGCATCGAAAGTTCACCCTCCGAAAAATACAGTGTTTATCTCGCAATCATAAATGGATCGCTTCTCTCTGCGCTCTATGAAGAATACCGGGACAGGCTCCTGGAGAAGAATGTACGTTCTTTTCTCCAAGTGAAAGGAGCAGTCAACAAAGGTATTCGTGAAACTTTGCGCAGCGAACCGGAAATGTTTTTGGCGTATAATAACGGCATCTCCGTGACTGCGGAGAGCGTTGAAATTGTACGGGATGATAATGGAAAACCATCTATCCGGAAAATACGCGATATGCAGATTGTTAATGGTGGCCAAACTACTGCGTCCATCTTCAATGCAGCACATGACAAGAAGTCGCCGGCGGAATTGGAAAAAGTGTTTGTCCAAATGAAGGTTTCTGTGATCAGTCAGCCGGATGATATGGACGAAATCGTTCCCCGAATTTCTGCTTTTGCAAATACGCAAAATAAGATCCAGGTTGCAGATTTCTCTGCAAATGATCCATTCCATCGGCGAATTGAAGAACTGTCGCGCACCATCTGGGCTCCGGCCCAAAGTGGCATGAAGCCGCAGAATTGGTTTTACGAAAGAGCCCGTGGGCAGTATGCAGATATGCTTTCCCAAGAGACAACAACGCTCCGAAAGAAGCAGTTCAAGGAATCACATCCGTTGTTCACAAAAACAGATCTTGCAAAATACGAAAACACATGGGACCAACTTCCGTTCCAGGTCAGCGAAGGCGCACAGAAGAACTTCCGGCGATTCACAGTACGAGTGGCCGACAGAAAGGGTCTTCTCCCGGATGAGGTTTATTATCACAATCTGATTGCTAAAGCAATTCTGTTCAGAACAGCTGAAAAGCTCGTTCAAAAACAGCAATATGGTGGTTATCGGGCAAATATTGTGACTTACACGTTGGCGTTTCTCTCCTATAAAACTGCTCAGAGAATTGACTTGGAACGAATCTGGAGAGAGCAGCGGCTGACGCCGGCCCTTGAAGAAGAAATCATTACTGCATCCAGGCTGATCCAACAGATAATTGTGAATCCCCCGGGCGGCGCAAATATCAGTGAATGGTGCAAGAAAGAGAAATGTTGGGAAACGATAAAAGACACAGAGTATGCAATCAGCAGCGTGCTTGATGCTGAGCTACTGTCCGTAGCCAGACCCGTTTCTGTAAAAGCGAATACTCCGGCTACGAACAGTATTGAATCCGCCACAGAGGAAGAAAAAGCAACGATCGAAAAAGCTTATGCCATCAGTGCTGCAACATGGTTCGCTTTATCACGGTGGGCAAAAGAAACTGGTAATTTCCAACCGTGGCAACGTAGCTTATTATTTTCAGTTGGAAGCTTGATAGGAAGAGGACAAAAACCAAGTGTAAAACAAGCCAATCATGCATTGAAGGCATTCCAGGAAGCATTGAATAAGGGGTTCAAAGTCTGATAGCAGGGAGTGATACTGATGATGGAATGGCGGGAGTATGTTTCACAACTTCTGAACAATTCTTCCCGTTTCGATGGGATCAACCTGTCCTTTGAAGATTGCGGAAAAACGTTTGAAGTTCCGCCAATCATAAAGGCCAGTATCCTGATGCTCGACAAGATGCTTAAAATGCAAGGCGCATTTAACATCTTGGTTTTTCCTGAAAGGATACAATCCATTTTCATTTTTGGTATCACTAAACTGCTCTATAATATTGTCGAAGGAAGAATCGAACAATCATACGATCCGGAAAAGTTTGCCCCAGGTGAAAAATTACGTCTAGGAAAAGCTGTCGCTGAGTTTATGCGAATTGAAACAGTTAACCGGAAAACAAATATGCGTTTGAGACTTGCAGATCTCGAATACTCAGCACCGATTGAATTCTTTCCTTTATTTCAGAAAACAACTGCCAAAAGACTCAGCCCGGACAAAGTGTTTTCTCCGGAAATAAAGGAAGCCAAAGAAAAGTTGAAATCTCTCCAAAAAAAGGGAGATATTATCGAGCTGCTAAATGACTTCAAGACTCATATGGACAGCTCTATCGTATTTGTGACCTCAATTATTAGTACCAAGCAATTGATTGATACATGTAGTCTGTGTGGGCAGAAGTTGAAAGAGGCCATCTTGATCGGACAGGCTGACTTTGAGGGAAATGTTAAGAATATCGGGGCGGGTCAACTTGGCGGAGTGCCTGCGGTTGTTCTTGCTGCAGATCTATATGCAGCAAATGCTATGGCTGAAAAGGGACACCCAATCCAGTCAATTATAATTGACGGCTCTAATGCAAATGCGTTGGTATCTCAGTTACCAGAGCTTGATAAAATGCTTCGTCATGGAAAACCGGTAACATGCGTGACGGACATCATGAATTCCTTTGATCTGCAGCCTTTCTTGGAACGCGGATTCAACCTGTGGCGTTGGGATGAGACAAGTTTAACTGACAAGTTGTATGATGCAAGTCCAATAACTTCAGATCGGAAAATAAAACTATGTGCCAAAAGAAAGATTTCTTATATTACTGCAGATGGTAATGAAATAAGCACTGCCATAAAGTTGTTGTATGCACACAGGAAAGAGTCACAGTCAACCTCAGCGCAAATACTTAAACTGTATGGAATACTGTTCGAGCTTGCATTAGCTGCGCTTCATGAAACGGTTCCTATTAGTGAGAAGCAATGCTTGCAAATAAAGACCTCCTTGGATGAATGTGATCTGGTGCTCATGAGGGAAGAACCGTTTCTTTCTCCAAGCTCATTTTCTGATTATCAGACTATAATCAATTGCTTAAAAAAAGTAAGTTCTCAGGGCTACTCATTGCCCAAACATGATATGCTTGCCGAGACGGTGTTATCCAACAAGGAGTTGAACTATCACAGGGTAGCAATTATCGTTCCGGAAAAGAGCGATAAAAACCGGATACAGCAGTATTGGCAAGTTATGTGCAGAAGACGGTCTATGTCAATCATTATCGACGTGCTTTATCCGGCAGAATACTATCTTGCTCCGTGTGATAAGTATTTCTCGACGGTTGTTGTCGGATGGCTCAAACGTGCAATAATGCGAAAGATCCTCTATAGTTTTAATACACCGACATATACGGTCCTCATGTACGATTATGAAAAGAGATGGAAAAGCTACGATTCGGCGAGATGGAATGCAGCGCTAAACAGTACAGAAAACCGTATGACTATTGAGAAGTCGTTTGCTACAGACGTTGTCATCAATACCAGCAGGTTCAGTCATGTGGAAAATGAGCCCATAGAGGCTCCGGTAGCAGATGAACTTACAGAGATAGAAACAGTCCTCCGAGAAAACAAGTATCATCAGTTTGTTTCCAGTGGCGGGAAAAAAGCAGAAAGTGAGACGGTTGAAGCTGTTCCGGTGAACTATGTCGGAGGATATCTTGCATTCTATACGACCGGTCACAAGATTGTTTCCGCAAGCAATATTATCGAAAATGATGCTGACAAGATCGAAACAAAACTTCCAAACGAATTACGAGTAGGCGGTTTCGTTGTAGTTCGGGAAGTAGATCGTGACCTGGTAAAAGAAATGGCGGACGTAATTCTTGAACGCTCAGGAATGACGGATAAAAGAGACGTTGCAAGGAAATGGAAAGAAGCGCTTGAGATCGAAATGCTGTTCAGTACGCCAGAACAGATTTATGAAAAACTCCAGGCTGCCGGTTGTACGAGGGGCTTTGGGGCTGTAAGGTCTTGGCTTTTTGATGATGAAATGATAGCACCAATGAGTAAAACTGATCTGAAGTACATTGCGGATATTACGGAAAACGAAGTGCTAAAGGAAATGCTTGATCAAATTTACGATGCTGCTCAAATAGTGAAAACTGCCCACCAGCGGGCGGGGATGAATCTTACGCAACTGTTACGTAGCAGAATTGTCGAAGCCCTGAAAAACTATGGCGATATTGATCCGTTCAACATCTGGGAGCCTATCGAAATGATGGTTGATGGTATCGGTGTGGTAAAAATTCTGAAAATCATTGATATTGGGGCTCCTGTTGTTGTGAATGTTTCTGATACGAATCGCCTGATCGAAGAAGAGTAAGGAGACTGTAATATGGCCATTATGATTCCTTCGGTGATTTCACCTGAAGTTAAGTCCAACGCAGAGAGAAGAATTTTCAATTGGTTTAAAAATGCTCTAGGAACAGATAAATGGATTGTCTTACATTCTCTGGGCATTTCAACTCATAATAAAGTGATCTATGGAGAAACTGACTTTCTTGTTCTTGCGCCGCAATTGGGCTTGTTTGCTTTGGAGGTAAAAGGTGGCCGCGTCCGTAGAGAAAACGGGATTTGGTATTTTACTGACAGGTATGATAAGACAAACAGCAAGGAACGTGGCCCATTTGAACAAGCGAAAGATGGTATTTTCAGCATAGTGGAGGCGATAAAGGCACGGGCAGATGTCGAGCACAAATATGTAGGGTCCCTTCTCTTTGGAAGCGGCGTGATGTTTCCGGACATCGAATTTACCTCGGCGGGCGTTGAAGAAGAGCAGTGGCAGGTGTTCGATTCCAGAGATGGAAAAGATGTAAAGCGTTTTATCAAGAGACTTAGTGAAGGGGTAAAAGGAAAATGGGAAGCTATTTACGGCCCTGCAGGCAAGTCCAAGTTTCCAGATTATGCGGATGTCAAATACATCGCTAACCTGTTGCGTGGAGATTTTGACTTTGCTGTATCAATGAGCGCACAGCTTAGAAACGCAAGTGAAGCATTGATCACATTGACAAAGGAGCAATATCGCTGTCTTGACCAACTGGACGACAATCCCCGGTGCTTAATCCATGGGCCTGCTGGCACAGGGAAAACACTGCTTGCGCTGGAGGAAGTTAAAAAATCAGCTGCTCGTGGGGAAAAAGTTGCATTATTCTGCTTCAATGCATCCCTTGCAGATTGGATGAGCAACTATTTTTCAGAAATGGACGAAACCCTCCGCCCGTGCTATGTTGGAACGTTCCATAAATATATGACTCAGGTTGCAAAAGAGGGCGGTATTCTTCCTGCGTACCCGCGTGATCCTGACAAACAACAACAATATTACCAAGTGGATTTACCGGAAGCTGCTACTCTTTCATTATTGGAAAACGGTGCACAATTCGACAAAATCGTTGTGGATGAAACACAGGACTTAATTCAAGACAGTTACCTGGAAGTGTTCAGTGCCAGTCTTGAAAAAGGACTAGCCCGAGGCAGATGGACAATGTTTGGCGATTTTTCTATGCAAGCAATTTATGCGGCAGGCATGTCCGGAGCGGAGATGATTGGCAAATTGGAAGATTGCACGTCTTTCATTCGATTCAAATTGACAGTTAATTGCCGTAATACCAAGCCAATCTGCAGAGAGATTGAAACAGTAACAGGATTCAAAGCACCAAATGAGCTGTGGACAAAAGTGGATGGACCACCTGTTCAATATATCACGTGGGCTACGATGGACGGGCAATGCAAAAAGCTCAAAGCGCTTCTGAAACAGCTGAACGATTCACATATTGCACCGGAGAAAATCACGATTCTTTCCCCAAGGAAAAGAGAAGACTCTGTTGTATCTATCCTTGAAGGATATGTTGTAAAAGATTTCAAAACGCCCATTGGACTCAACACAACATTCAGCACTATCCAAGCGTTCAAGGGCTTAGAAAATGTGGTAATCATCCTGACTGATGTGGAAGATTTTTCTTCTGAAAAGCTTATGTATGTTGGTTTGAGCCGCGCATGTTCCGGCCTGTTTGTTCTGGAGTCTGAAGCGGCAAAACGAGAATATGACAATCTGCTGATGAAAAAACTGTTGTCGTAATTAACGGGGGAAAGTGGCATGGATTTTGAGAGTTGGCTTAGAAGTCATCCAAAACGGAAGTATTTGGACAATACAGTTAAGCGATATATCAGAGCTTTGGAAAAAGCCGGCGAATGGCTTCAGATTGATTTTCAGAAAAGCTTGTTGTCAATTGATAGCCCCGCAGAGCTAGACGATGTGATAAAGCAGGTAAAAAACTGCCCGAATTACAACGAAGTCAATCAGAGTCACGGCCATGGAGATCTGTCTGCAGCGATGCGGCTGCTTACACAATATTTGACGGAAAAAAATGAAGCGGCAAAAGATACTAGGCGGGACCAACTGATAGAGATCGTTGAAAGAGAGTTCATAGGGCCTGATCCAATTGATTGGGAAGGCATGAAGCAAAGCAACGGCGAGGAAATCCTTCGGACCGACCCACCGCACATTCGGTATTTGGCGGGCATCCTGTATCCACGTGATTCAAGAGAGGAAACAGTTGAAGAACGTGAGGGAGAGGATATTCCTCATGATACAGAAAGTGAAGACTACGAGCCGGTTCCGGTCAAACGAAGTGGCTCTGGTGCAGAATTCCTTGAAAATGCCGAAGAATTGATCAACAGGTCGAACGCTTATCGTCAGTCTGCCATCAGCTTGACCGTAGCAGTAAAGCATGGTGACACACTGCATGTTTATGTTTCAGCCGGAGTATATACTACGATTACTGCAAAAGATCCGGAAACTGGCAAAGAGTACAGATATTGGCCCAGGTCTGCACTGGATTGGGAAAATGGTGGAAATGAACTGGTTCTCCCCGACGAGAAAAACAGGATCATCAAGATGCCAGTAAACAGCACCGGTTTGCAGTTCGATATTACTTGGCGCTACAGCATCGGGGATAGTACAATTTTCACGTTTACCTTGGAAAACACAAAAAGCGGTGGTGGATCGTCTGTAAAAGATGAAGACTGTTTCTTCCAAACAAAATTCTGCATTTACTCTGAGTTGGGTTTTTCTGCGTTGTCTGACGGACAGCGCATCACAAAAGACGAGGACTATATATCCAATCAACTTCTGTACCGTAACATCCACAATTATGCCATCGGGCACGGAACGGCTGCTGATTGGGATGACGGCGATTCAGTAAAATGGATTTCCACTGCAACATTTCCCAAATATGACATCAAGCCTATTGTTCCAAGCACAATAAAAGGCGTTTCTCTCGAAATGCTGAAAATGAGTCCGTATGGAAGTTTTGCAGAAACGCTTGAAGAACTGCGCGAAATGTGCAACAAATATCGCCTATGGATCAACGGCCGCCGGGAGGACAAGATTAGCCTGGCACCGGAATACGAGCAGACTGCTGCAAGGCATATCTCAAACTGCGAAACGTGCCTCTCCCGTATGGAAGATGGAGTAAAACTGCTTGAAGAAAACGAAACTGTTCGGACTGCGTTCCAGTATATGAACCTCGCAATGCTCATGCAACAGCTTCACTACAACCTTCCCCCTCGACGTTGGACTGACGATGGAGTATTGGAAAGCGCAACGATACTACCGGATGTTAATAATCAGAACACATGGCCTGGCGATAAAACAAGATTTGGTAAATGGCGTCCTTTCCAGCTCGCTTTTGTCCTGATGAACCTTCGCTCCATGTACTATCGGGATTGTAAAGAGCGTGAAATCGTGGATTTAATCTGGTTCCCAACTGGTGGTGGCAAAACTGAAGCCTACCTCGGTCTTTCAGCTTACACAATTTTTTTGCGGCGCTTGATGAATAAAGATGACAAGGGTACAGCCATCCTGATGCGATATACGCTCCGTCTTCTTACTGCACAACAGTATGAGCGTGCGTCAGCTATGATTTGTGCATGTGATCTTATCAGACGGCAGCACGAAGACCTATTTGGGACAAACCGAATCACGATTGGTCTATGGGTTGGAGGAACGACAACTCCCAACACCATCAAAGATGCGTTGAAAGCATATGATAAGCTTTATAACGGAGATACAAACAATCCGTTTGTAATTCTGAAATGCCCTTGGTGCGGAGCACAGATGGGACCGGTGCATAAAGCGCTGGTTCCCGGTTATCGGAAATATAAAAAAACTCCAAGGACATTTGACTTCTCTTTCCGCTGCAGTAACAACAACTGTGACTTTTCTTCTGTAGATCTTCCTCTTTATATTATTGACGAAAGCATATATGAGAAAACACCCACATTGTTGCTCGGCACTGTGGATAAATTCGCAATGCTGCCCTTCCGCCCGGAGGCCCAGAGCTTGTTTGGGTTTGAAAACGGAATAAAAACGACCTCTCCTGATTTGATAATCCAGGATGAGCTCCATTTGATCTCCGGCCCACTCGGCTCGATGGTCGGCCATTATGAAACGCTGATCAATGAACTCTGCACTATCAGAACACGTGCCGGTGATATCCGCCCAAAGATTATTGCTTCTACTGCTACAATCAGCCGCGCCAAAGAGCAATGCCATGCCTTGTATGGTTGCGACAAGGATGATGTCTTCCAGTTCCCGCCGTCAGGGCTTGACGCCGGAAATTCGTTCTTTGCAGAAGAGGACAAAAAGCAAAACGGAAGACGATATGTAGGAATACTGGCAACGGGCTCTTCATCCGATGCAACAACTGCAATTCGCTTGTTTGCCTCGCTTCTCTATGGGGCCAAAGCAATTAAAGTAGAAAAGGATACGGACCGCGATCCTTATTGGACCAACATTGGATACTACAACAGCATTCGTGAGCTTGGACAGGCAGCTACTTGGATTCGTGCCGATATTGACCAGCAACTGGATGTAATGTACAAGCGTCGTTATGATGACAAGCGGTATGACAGCAGAGAAGAATACCGGAACAGCCGACGATATATCTGGCGTGATGAAGAACTCACAAGCCGCATTTCAGGGAGCGAAGTGACGGCAAGCCTTGCAAATCTTGGGATCAGATATCCTGCAAAAGTAGATGAAGCCGGGAAAATAAAAGAGTATCCGATTGATATTTGCCTCGCGACAAATATGATCTCGGTTGGACTTGACGTTTCCCGCCTTGGACTAATGACAGTCGCCGGCCAACCCAAAACCACTTCTGAATATATTCAGGCAACCAGCCGCGTTGGAAGAAATGCCAAAGATGCGCCTGGACTGGTCTTTGTCCTTTATCGTCCCGGACGGCCCCGGGACAAGTCTCACTACGAACATTTCAGATCATATCACTCCAGAGTGTATTGCAATGTCGAACCAACAAGTGTTACTCCTTTCTCTGCGCCTGTTCGTGAGAGAGCTCTTCACGCTATTATGATCGGAATGATGCGTTTGGAGAATGACAATGTGTATAACGAAGATCCGCCGAAAGTTCCTGACAAAGAGCTGTTTGAGCGTGTTTGTGATATCATCGAAAACCGTGTGGATGAAATCGACAGTGATGAGATGGATGCAACAAGGGCTCAGATGAAGTATTTTCTGGAGTGCTGGCAGGACTGGAACCCTCGAAAATGGGAACCGAAACTGAATCCGGACTGGTCATACGCTGACCCTCTTCCCTTGATGTACACAGCAGGCTCCCAACCAAATGCAGCTTGGGGTGAGCAGGGAATGGAAACACCTACATCCATGCGTAGTGTTGATGCTTCTTGTGAAGCAGAGGTGTTGGCTAACAGATATACAGCAAAGGAGGGCTGAAAATGGCATATTCAAACAAGCCTATGCGCAGGAGCGCGCTCATTGGCCCTTGGGGTGTTGGAGCGATTGTTCCGTTTCCCAATGACGAGTCTTTGATGATTGCCGGTCTGGATATGTGGAGGTACAACGATCCATCAGCTTTTCTCATAAAGGACGAGCGCTTGCAACGGCGCCTTGGAGTTCAGGAGCTTCGCTGGCCACCGGATTTCAGAGAAAACAACGCTGATCCTCAGAACTGCTTTCTCCGCATTCCGGCTGTACGTTTTCCAACATGGCACTATTGCCCATATTGCGGATCAATGGAAAAAGCGACACTCTATCAACAGCAACCAGAATGTGATTGCTACCCATGGAAGAATGGTCGTACATGCAACCCCGCTCATAGATATAAACGCAAACTGATCCCGGAACGCTTTGTGATCATTTGCCCTAATGGGCACATTGATGATTTCCCGGTAGCTGAATGGGTACACTTTGATAGCGGTCATACATACAATCCTGACACTTGCAAAATCAGAAGAAGCACGGGCGGCGCATCGGCTTCTCTGAGTGGCGTGTATTACGAGTGTACCTGCGGAGCAAAGCGCTCTATTGGCGATGCGAAAAAGCGTGGAAACTGGGAACGCTTCGGTTACCGCTGCAAAGGCGCAAAGCCTTGGCTTGGCATTTCCGAAGATACCGAAAACCCCTGCACTAGCAAACCCGAAGAAATGCAAATCGTCTTGCGTGGTGCAACAAACGTATGGTTTGCAGATACAAGGAGCTCCATTTACATTCCAACTGACGAAGATCAGGCAAATAAAAAAATACTGGCCATCTTGGAAAAATCATATGAAACAGTCAGCGCATCACGAGTCAACGGAGAATGGAACAGAGCTTTCATCAATATGCTTGCTGACATGAATCATGTTGACAGGGACAAACTCTTTGAAGCGTTTTTGAAGAGAGAAGCTGGCCTGAATGGGCTTCCTGATGTTAATGAAGAGATGTCTGAAGATGCATACCGGCTTGCTGAATACAATGTTCTGACGAGAAGCAGCGGAAGTGATGCCCAGCATTTTCACGCTCAGAACTATCCAATTTCTTGGTATGATCCGATCATCAGCAAATATTTTAAAAGCATTTCATTAGTGCACAAGCTGCAGGAAACCAGGGCATTTGTTGGCTTTTCCAGGGTGGAACCCAGAGAAATGCCGATTTCAGAACGAAAAAAGACACTACGGCTTGGCAATGAAAACTGGCTTCCAGCGATACAGGTTCAGGGTGAAGGAATATTCTTCGAGTTCAATAAAGAAGCCATTGAGAATTGGGGAAAGCAGCCCAACGTGCTCAACAGAATCCGGAATCTGCAGCAAGCATATAAAAAGTCAAATTTTGGCACAAAAACTACTGGTGAATTACGCCCGGAGTTTTTGCTGATTCACACATTTGCGCACTTGATTATTAATCAGCTTAGTTTTGAATGTGGTTATGGCAGCTCTTCCATCAGGGAAAGGATCTATTGTGAAAAAACGTCAAATGAATACGGAATGTATGGCGTTTTGATTTACACCGCATCAGGTGATTCTGAAGGCTCTCTTGGCGGTCTCGTCAGGCAAGGAGAGAAGAATCGCATTGAGGATACTATTTGTGACGCAATCCGTAACGCAGCTTGGTGTTCATCAGATCCGGTATGTATCCAATCTCTCGGACAGGGTCCAGAATCATTGAACTTGGCAGCTTGTCACAACTGTGCCTTGCTGCCTGAAACCTGTTGTGAGAATGGAAACAGATTGCTGGATCGTGGCGTTGTTATAGGTGACTTGGATGATTCCACAATAGGGTTTTTCAGTGATTTGCGGGATCTGTGAGGTAGAGAATATGCTTGTAATTCTGTCACAGAAAATCGATACTGAGTCTGAGTATGCAGACGATCTTTTCAACACATATCATTACCCTGCAAGGTACAAAAACCTGTTGCATAAGGGAGATGTGTTCATCTACTACCAGGGGAACCGCTACAACAAAGACCAGCGCTACTATTTTGGCGTTGGAACCGTTGGTGAGATCCTGTCTGCTGACGGTAAAAACTATTATGCAAAACTGATCGACTGTCAGCAATTTGAAAAGAAGGTTCCAATCTGGCTGCCGGATGGCGGGTATATCGAACAGTTGGATTACCAGGAAGTACGAAACAGCGTGAACCCTCCCTGGCAAAGTTCAATACGGCCGGTTTCTCAGCGGGCATTTGACTACATTCTGAATCGGGCAGGCATTCAAAAAGCTCCGGACGCAGCAGAATCTGTAGATGTGCTGAAAGACAACCTGAAGCAGTCGATCCGCGAGTTCTATCTTGGAGGCAACGATTCGGCAATTCTCGATATTGAGAGTATCGCATCGGCAATCGCCCGTTCCTTGAATGTCGCAGAATCAGAGCAAAACAGGGAAGAAACCGTGGAGGCTGCTTATTTGCCGTCTCTCCCCCCTGCAGAGATTGTTCAGAATCTGATTGACTATTGTAAGACTATGAAGATGTCGTATTCTTACAAGCCCGTCCTTATCCTTGCGCTTCTCAACTCCAGAAAGAAGGATGGTTCTGTTACAGCAGAGCGTGCCGCGAAGTTCTTCCGGGAATACTATGAGACGCGAAAAAAGGCGGGGCTTCCTGCAGAGAAAAAGAAGTGTCTGTACCTGAAAGACAGTATTACTGATCAGCAGATTGTTGCGAACGTGATTGCGAATCCCGTAAAAGCATTGGCTGAAACGCCTTATTTCTATTTCAACTCTGAAACCGGCGTATTCTCTTTCTCTCCGGAAATATGGGATGTGCTGGACAGAAAAAGCAAACTCGCGTTAGGCAGTGTTTGCAGGCAGAGATTGATCGAGTATTTTTCGGACTGAGCAGGGTCCAAAGGAGTATAATCATGTCTGATGTTCATTCCCCTGATGTCAGAAGCTATAATATGTCACGTATTCACGGGAAAGACACAAAACCGGAAGAACTTGTCCGAAAGTACTTGTTTTCCAAAGGATTCAGGTATCGAAAGAACGACAGCCGCCTCCCGGGAAAACCGGACATCGTTCTGCCCAAATACAAGACAGTTATTTTTGTGAACGGCTGCTTTTGGCACGTTCATGAAGGCTGCAAGGACTTTTTCTGGCCGAAAAACAATGCTGAGTTCTGGAAGGAAAAACTTGGGAAAAATATAATTCGTGATCAGCACAATTATGCCCTGCTTAAACAGCAAGGCTGGCGCGTTCTGATTATCTGGGAATGCGAGCTAAAGCCCTTGATCCGCGAGGATACACTGAGCAGACTTTCAGAAGAGTTGAAAGGCAGCTTAAGTGAAGACTGTTAATACTACGATATCTCTCAGATGCAATCGAACTGATTACCGGGAAAGCAATACAGCCTTTGAAAAACCCGAAAAAAAATAAAAAGACCGAAGAAAAATCAACTGGAGCGACAAATAATTCTTGAAGGAGTTTCACAATGGATGCGCAAAAAGCTTTAATCACAAACATTTTCAACAATGCCACATTGCTTGAAGTCCCATTCTTTCAAAGGCCATACGTTTGGAACGAAGAACTATGGGAAAAGTTCATTGAGGATATGGAATATGTCGTTAAGACAAGAAAGTCCCATTTTTTGGGAGCGATTATCCTTAAAGACGCTGGCCTGCCAGAACCTGGGGCCATGTATGCCCAGCGGCGCACCATTGTTGACGGTCAACAACGGCTGACTACATATCTCCTTTTTATGAAGGTACTATGCCTGAAGCTGAACCAGACAGTAACATTTGACTTGCAATTCCGGATCATGGGTAAGGAGATTGCGCTACGTCACGGGAAAAACGATGTCGATGCATTTGAAAAAGTTGTTTCTGCAAAGACGTTAGAGAAAGTGAGCAATCTGTCAGAATCAAGGATTATTGAGGCGTATAACTATTTTGTTGATCATATTGACGCTTCGAAACTGGATATCATGACGATTATTATGAATGCTCAATTTGTCAGGATCGACCTGACCATTGATGAGGACGAGCAGCAGATTTTCGACACTATCAATTCTCTGGGCGTCAGATTAACCACTGCTGAGCTGCTGAAAAACTATTTCTATTCCAGACAGGATATCGTGCAGTATAATAAAAACTGGGTGGAAGTGTTTGAAAAAGATCCCGAAACCCGTGCCTACTGGAATCAAGAGTTTGAAATGGGTCGTGTTACACGATCTCTGATTGATGTGTTTTTCGATTCATATTTCCAGTTGTTCGTACAGGATGCCAGATTCAAGGTCTCAGCAGAAGATAAAATAGCATATTCCAGATTGGAACACCTTGCAAAATCATATCAGGACTTTATCAAAGTTTACTGCAATGGAGACAAGCAGGTAATCCTGGAGCCCATGTCCAAGTATGCCAATAAGTTCAGAGAGGTGTTCGATCCGGATTGCATCAACAGGCAAATGCCCAAGCTGCCCGGTACTGAACGGATAAACGTTATTATTTTCGGCCTTAAAAACTCCACATTGGTTCCCTATGTGCTATATCTTGCATGTAATGTAGAAGATCCTGATGAATTCAAAAAGATGATGGGGATCCTTGAATCCTACATTATGCGAAGAATGATAATTCGGGCGACTACCAAAAACTATAATAACCTGTTTGTGTCGCTGATTTTGAATGGGGTAAAAACCGCAGATGGTCTTCTTTCGGCCCTGAAGCGCATAGGAGACGGAACGACATATGTTCCTTCTGACGAGGAATTACTGAACGGTTTCAAAGACAGCAAGCTCACCAATCTGCAGGCAAAGGGTGTAATATACTACATTGAGTCTGGGGCTCGCTCCGAGAAAAGTGCTGTCGCCCTCTTGGGATTCAAGCAGTATAGCTTAGAGCATCTGATGCCGAAGAAATGGAGGAACCATTGGCCACCTTGTGAAACGAAAGAATTGGCCAGAGTCAGGGATCAGAAGCTTCAAACACTCGGAAACTTTGCGATCATCACCCAGGCATTGAATACCTCTATCAGTGATGCGGACTGGGCAACGAAGAAAGCAGGGAAGAAAGACAATCCGGGTCTTGATCAGTGTGCAGCAGGATTATTGACGATGGAAAACGTTCTTTCTGAGAGCAGCTGGGATGAGATCAAAATCGAAAACAGGGCTGCCTGGCTGTGGGAAAAGGCAACGCTGCTTTGGTCAGATATCGCTCCTGCTATCAGTGACGGAACTGTATCATCAAGAGGAACAACGCAAACAGCACATACAATTGAGTTGAGAAAACGGTATTGGGCATATGCCTTGCCAATAATTAAAAAGGAAAACCTTCGCAGTGGCGCATTTCTGAACTCCAATCCGGTTGGCTCGAATACGCTTAGTGGATATACTGGAATAAGTGGTTTCAGAGTTGACTGTATTGCTAACTTTGATGTTGCGCGGATCGATTTTTATCTTGGAAACAGCGATACGAATATAAATAAACAAGCATTCGATAATCTTTACTCTCACAAGGAGGAAATAGAGAACAATCTTGGCATAAAGCTGTCGTGGTCCCGTGCTGATGACTATGTCGCATCTTGGATTAATTATCATCTCTACGGCGTAAGTATAGGCAATGAACAGGATTGGCCGAAGATGGCAGAATTCCATGCACAATGGAGCAAGAGAATCAGTGAAACATTGCTTCCCTATATTATACCCCAAGGGACGCGCGAAACAATTCTCATGGATATCGCTTCGTGGAGCAGAGAATGGGCAGCAGGAAGAAATGATATTGTTTTTGACCCTATGAACTCCAGCCGCTCCTATACTCGATTTAACACCAGTGCTATGTCTGAGATTTTGCCTGATTTGAAAGATGCCCCCAGCGCATGGAATACAGAAGCTCATTATTTCTATGAAATCTATATCATGTCTGCAGGAAAAGTTTTGGTGCAGATGTCTATTAATTCGCAAAATATTACTGATGAGTTTAGGGCCACTTGCGACTTGATACAAAAATACTATCCATATAGGCCAAAAGTGATTGACTGGTGTTACCATCTCCCTTTTAAAACTAAACCGATAAAAACTGACGGATTAGATAAGCAACAGCTGTTTGGATATCTTGATACTTGTCTTAAAGAAATTCGGGCCTTTGAAGCAGAACTAAAGTCAAAACTTGACTTGGAGTAAACAATGATAAAACCTGAAGACAATATGAGCCGCGGCCTTGCCAGGCGGAGAGAGGAGGCGGCGCGGAAGATGCGCAGGCGCAGTAAGATGATGCGCGACCACGGGAAGCAGGGCGGGCTGATCTATGAGAGGCACCGGCGGAAGATTGACCGATCCCTGGGCTACATGCGGGACGGCAACGTCTCCCACTACGTCTCCGTGGGCTTCCGGCCCAAAACAAAGGACCGGGACCGTTACGGCCCGGCCAGACGGCTCTCTAGGCATGACAAGCGCCTGGAAGCTGCGGCAATTGCGTCTCAGGAGGCCATCCATGAATAACGCGCACTGGATTAAAAACACCCACCTTTTTGAGAAAGACGACTACGAATGCTCCGCCTGCGGGTGCAAGGTCAGCAGGCCCACAGACCGCTGCCCGGGCTGCGGGGCCGAGATGAGCGGCCAGCGCAGCGGCCACGACTGGACCGAGGACGCGGCCTTTCTGGACATCGTCACCGGGAGAATTTGAGCATGGAAAAGGAAGCCATTGCATACATGGATCACAAAGAAAAAGCCGTAGCATACTACAAGCAAAAATTCAACTGCGCGCAAGGCATCTTTGTGGCTTACGCGGTGGAGCACGGTGTGGAGGAAGCTCTGGCACTTCGGCTGGGCACGAACTTCGGCGGCGGCGCGCGGAAGGGCGAGCTGTGCGGAGCGGTGTCCGGCGCGCTGATGGTGCTTGGGCTGTTGTACGGACACAGCGAACGCGGCGACGCCGCAGCAAAAGCAAGGGCCTATGCTTTGGCGGAGGAATATATGAACCGGTTTATCCGGGAAAACGGGAGCGCCGTCTGCCGGGAGCTTCTGGGGTACGATTTGTCTGTACCGGAGCAGATGGCGTTTATCCGGGAGAAGGAGCTGTTTCACGTGCGCTGCCCGGAAATTATACGGAGCGCCGCGGCAATTCTGGATGAATTGCTGGCGGAACAGGACGGTAAGGAGAACGGAAGATGATGGATGAATGCCTGATCTGCGGTGCGCCGCTGGAATATCTGGAAACCGAGGTGCAGATGGAGTGCGCCGTCTGCCACAAAAAAGAGAACAGCAAGACCCGCTGCGTGCGGGGTCATTACGTCTGCAATGACTGTCACACGGCGGGCTTGGACTCCATTGTCGGTCTGTGCCTGAATGAGACCTCCCAAAACCCTGTGGAGATCCTGGAAAAGATGATGGCCATGCCCTTCTGCCACATGCACGGGCCGGAGCACCACGTCATGGTCGGCGCGGCCCTGCTGACAGCCTATCATAACGCTGGCGGCATGATTGATCTGCCGAAGGCTCTGGCTGAGATGCTTAGTCGCGGAAAGAAGGTGCCTGGCGGAGCCTGTGGCTTCTGGGGCGCCTGCGGAGCCGGAATCAGCTCCGGGATGTTCGTCTCCATCGCTTCCGGCTCGACGCCGCTAAGCGTTGAGCCCTTTGCCCTGTCCCACAGGATGACGGCGAAGTCCCTCGCGGCCATCGGAGAGATCGGCGGCCCCCGCTGCTGCAAGCGGGACTCCTTCCTCGCCATCCTATGCGCCATCGACTTTGCGAAGGAGCAGCTGGGCGTGGAGATGGAGAAGCCGGAGATCGTCTGCACCCATTTCAGCAAAAACAATCAGTGCATCGGAAAACGCTGCCCGTTCTCCCCGGCAAATCACAGGTCCGACCCAAGCGCCGTCACCGGCTGAATCTGAAACGGCTTCTGACAAGCCGGAGCATGTGAACGCGAGGGATCGCATATTGTAAGCGTATTTCTTCAGACGCGAAAAGGCTCTGCCTCTTGAAAAAGTCCCCCGTTTTCAAATTGCGCGCCGTCAATTCTTCCGTTACAATGAGGACAGGTAAGGCCAAACCGAATCTGACTTGAATGGGAGATCAAAAACGATGGACAAGAATTTTAATCTGAACGAGCTGGCGATGATGACCGGCTTCACCACCCGGACCCTGCGGAACTATCTGAACCAAGGCCTGCTGCACGGCGAGAAGATCGACGGCGTGTGGCAGTTCAGCGCCGAAGAGGCGGACCGCTTCTTCAGGGAGCCCTTCGTCAAGGAGGGCCTGCGGATCAAGCGGAACGCGGTCGTATTCGATTTCCTGGCGGACACCGCGAAGAGGGGCAACCGCGCCTGCGTGATCTTGGATCTGCCCGTCTCCGACGAAGAGGGCGAGGCCGTTTCCGCCTTCTTCTGCGGGAAGATGATGCAGGCCAGCGACGCCGTCTTCACCTATAACAGAGACCGCGGTGTCAGCCGGGTCATCCTCACCGGCCCGGAGGACCAGGTGGCGGAGATCCTGCGGGACTACTACAAAGGCGAATAAATCAAAAACGCAGGGAGCAGGACGGTGATGAATCGTCCTGCTCCCGTTTCGGTATTCGCTTAAGGCTGCATCACATGCCGGTACATCTTCTCCACGTCCGCGTTTCTGTACGTTTTCTCTTTTTTCAGGCGGCGGGGAGTGATCCCCGCCGCCCTGGTGCAATTGTCACAGCTTCTTGCAGGTGTAATCGTCGAACATCAGGCAGCCGTCGTCGAACTTCAGTTCAAGATAGCCGCCCTTGCGGCCGAAGGTGTTCTCCCCGATGGGATAGAGCCGGAACGTGAGCTCGCCGCGCTCCTCGTCGAAGGCGTGTGCCCAGAGCTCGCCGTCTTTCAGGAAGACCTCGTCGATGGCAAAATCGTGGTCCTCGGGATGCTCGTACTTGCCGCAGTAGCTTTCCCACCTGGACTTGTCAGGGTTCTTGACCGTAAGGTCCTCGATGCTGACGATGGGCTCCGGCTCTTGCCCTCTGGAAACTGCGATCATGCTCTCGGCAAAGCTCCAATAGGCCCGGATGTCCTCATATTCGCGGGTGTTGGCGAAAATGAACGCTCTGTCGGTATCGACGCCGCGCTCGAACCAGGTGCCGAGACCGGGCATGCCGCCGCTGTGCGATACGATCAGGCCAAGATCTTCATCGTCTGCGATGGCCCAGCCGAAACCGTAGCTCTCCTCTGCGTCGTCGTCATCGTAAACGATGTCCTTTCCGTTGTTCAGTTTGCCGGGGGTGAACATCAGCCGCTGCTCCTCGCGGGTCAGCACGGTCTCTTCCCGCAGCGCACGGTCCCAGGCAAGCATGTCAAGGATGGTTGTGAACGCGAAGTCGCACCCGTTCAGTCCATCCTCGGCGACCTCAAAGTAGTTCTCAATACTCCTCGAGTCGCCCGGCAGGATATACTTACCGTCCTCCAGCACCAGATTCCGAACAAAACGGTCGGAGGGCGCCCCGTCCCTGCGGATATGGAAGATCCCGGTGTCCTTCATCCCGGCGGGCTCGAAGATGTTCTGTTTCATAAACACCTCGAACGCCTCGCCGGAGACCCGTTCCACGATCTCGGCAAGCAGGCAGTAGCCGGTGTTGGAATACCCGAATTCTTCCCCCGGCGCAAAGCACGGGTCCTCGCCGCTGTCCGTCAGATAGCGCAGCACGATGCTGTTCGAGGGAATGCGTTTTTCTTCCTGCCACAGCTCCGTGAGCCAGGTCGAATCATCGACGTCGGGGATGCCGCCAGTGTGCGTCAGCAGATGGCGGATCGTCACGTCCTTGTAAGCGGTGAGTTCCGGGAAGAATTTGGTGATCTTGTCTTCCAGACACAAACGGCCGTCCCGGATCAGCAGCATGATCGCCACGGCCGTAAACGGTTTGGTGATGGAGGCCAGCTGAAAGATGCTGTCCTCCTGCATGGGAAGCTTGTCCTCTGTGTCGCGGAAGCCGTAAGCGCCCTTCGACACGATCTCGCCGTTCTCGGCATAGAGCCAGAGCCCGTTGAAAACGCCTCTCTCGTAGGCTTCCCGGGCCATGTTTTCCATCATAGTTTTCTTATCCATAGTATTATCATGCAGCCGTACAGGGCTGCTTTTCCTTTCTTTCATGTTGTTCTCGGCGGTGACCCGGCAAGTGCGTGTTTTGCTGAAAAGGGCAAAAAACACCGTGACGCAGACGCCACGGCGCAATCATTCAGCATCTATATGCCAAATCATACTGATCTGCAATATTGCATTCCAGTATCAGAACGAAAATGCACAAGCCGAGGTCATCACACAGGATTCAGTTCCAGTTGCAAGCTGCTTGTTAAGCATTTTTGATGACCTCCTTTCCTTAAATTTGCGGTTGTATTATAACAGACACGGGTTCCAAAATCAACTCTTATTTTCCTCCGGATCGCCTGTTTTGCTTCGCGGCAGAAGGGAGAATGAAACAGCCGGCTGCTCAGGCGCTTTGCCGGCAATCGTTTACCGGAAACCAAGGAAAATATACTTAGGACCGGCAGCATTAAAATTTAAACTTGACTTCGCCGTACGGCTTGGTTTATAATCAAAGCATGATTATGAGCCGTTCGGCGAAGTCTTGTTCTATTCGGCGCTGATTGCGCCGTTCGGCGAAAAACGGAGGCGGTATTGATGATCGTATCCACAGCGAAGGACTTTGGTGCGGCGATCCGGGCGCGGCGGAAGGAGCTTGGGCTGACGCAGGCTACATTGGCGGAGTTCACGGGCTTCAGCGTCAGCTTCCTCTCCGATCTGGAAAACGGAAAAGAGACGGCGGAGCTCGGGAAGGCTCTGTACCTGGTCAATTTGCTGGGTCTGAACGCGGAGCTCCGGAAGCGGGGTGAGGCAGGATGACCTACCGCGTCAGCATTGAAAAGAACGGCCTGCAGACCCACGTCGGCACGCTGGCCGGCGACCGCCCGGAGAACGCCGTGTTTGCCTATGCGCCGGAGTATCTGGCTGCGGAAGGCGCTGCCCCGATCTCTCTCAGCCTGCCGCTGCAGGAGGCTGCCTTCTCTCCTGCGCAGACGAAGAACTATTTTGACAGCCTTTTGCCCGAGGGCTATACCCGTCGGACCGTGGCTCAGTGGATTCACGCGGACGAGGACGACTATCTGACCATCCTCCACGCTCTGGGCTGCGAATGCCTCGGCGCGCTGCAGATCACGGCGGAGGGCGAAGCGCACGGCGCAAGCTACGAGCCGTTGGCGCTGGATCAGGTCAAAGCCCTGGCTGCGGAGGGTGCTTCCAAATCCGCAGAACTGGTGATCACCTCGCATCTGTCCCTGGCCGGGGCTACCGGCAAGGTAGGCCTGTACTACGACGGCAAAACCTGGTTCCTGCCCCGCGGCACCGCGCCCAGTACCCACATCGTCAAGCAGAGCCACGTCCGCCTGAAGCACATCGTTCAGAACGAGCAGCTGGCGCTGATGACAGCAAAGAACTGCGGCCTGCAGGTCGCGGACAGCTTCATCATCAACACCGGAAACGGCGCGGACGAGGAGATCCTGTTTGCCGCCGGGCGTTACGACCGAAGCTTCTCAAATTCAGGCAAGGTTATCGACGGCCTGACCGCGCCGCTGCGGCTCCACCAGGAGGATTTCGCCCAGGCGCTGGGGATTCCGGCCTCTCAAAAGTACGAACGGGCCGGCGAAAACCACCTGGCCCGGATGTTCGACCTGCTGCGGCGGCACTCCGCAGACCCGATCCGGGACATGACCCGGCTGTGGGATCAGATCGTGTTCAACTGGCTGATCGGCAACACCGACGCCCACGTCAAGAACTTCTCCCTGCTGTACAGCCCGGACCTCCGCACCCTGCGGCTGGCGCCGGCCTACGACCTCTTAGCTGCTGCGATCTATCCCACCACCCGGGAGCTCTCCTTCCGCATCGGCGGCGCGGCGACGGTGGCTGCAGTCACGGACGAGTCTTTTGAGGCTGCTGCCCGAGAGGCGGGCCTCGGCGTCCCGATGGCCATGCAGCGGTATCACCGAATGGTCGAAGCCTTTATACCGGCGCTCCGTGCCGCATCGGAAGCGCTGCAGAACGAGGGCTTCCCTGAGGCCGCGGAGATTGCCGAACAGATCCTCCAGACCGGCGGCATCGCTTTGACGAAATAACACGGTAAAGGTGCGATTGAGACATGATTACAAACATTCAGAGAAAGCCCCTTGCAAAGGACTCCTTCTATCGGGAGGGCAAGGTCCGGTGCGAGCTTTGGGACACCGAGATTGCTGTGGAGCTGTTTGATGAAGCGGTTACCCTGGAATATGCCGAGCGCTGTGCGGCGGCTATGAACGCCATGCCGGAGGCGCTGATCGATGCGATCTGTCGGGCGGCAAAGGCCTTTTGCCTCGACTTCTGCGAGAATATCAGCGAAGAGAGTCGGGCGGAATTGAAGCTGTCGGTTCCGGTGAATGCGGACACACCGCCTCGAGAGCTGCTCAAGTGCTTCCAGCCCACGGGGCTGGTCGTAGACGCACCGGAGGACCCTGCCAAAATCGGCTACCAGTTGGGATGTGTGTGCGACTGGGAAGAAGAACACGGCATGGAGATCGACATTCTGGATGATAAGCTGGTTTTTCTGAGCGAATTTACCGGGGAATCGCCCTGGGGCGACCACACAGACGATCTCGGGAACTACGCAAACAAGCTCTGAGCCAAAAGGGACGGTTACGACCGGAGCGAGTACGCTGCGCCTTGGGGCACCATTGCGAAGAGAATGAAACCGAAAACACATTCTAATAAAAAAGGAGCAACTGATCCATGTTGGTAATCTACGGAAGCCCTCTGTGTCCGGACTGCCGGGAATGCAAGGTGAATCTGGACGCCCACGGCGTGGAATACGAGTATATTGATATCAACAAGAGCATGCGGAATCTGAAAGCGTTTTTGAAGCTGCGGGACAGGCTGCCGGTGTTTGACGTCTGCAGGGAGAACGGTTTCGTCGGCATTCCGGCCCTCGTTTTGGAGGATGGGTCCGTGACCCTGGATTGGGAGGGCTGGATGAAAGAGAAGGGCCTGCCCATCGTCTATCGGGAGACCGCCCAGGCCTGCAGCATCGACGGAAAGGGCTGCTGAGCATGGCGCCGGCAAGAGAAAGCGTCACCGTAACAGACGACGGCGTCCGGCTGGTGGGGATATTAGAGCGTCCTTCGGCGGAGCCGGGGCCGCTGGTGCTGGTGCTGCACGGCTTTACCAGCGCCAAAGACAGGCCGCATACGGTCGCCGCCTGCGTAGCCATGCGTGAGGCGGGCTTCGCCACCCTGCGCTTCGACCTCTACGGCCACGGCGAGAGCGGAGGCGAATTCCGGAAGCATACCCTGCACAAATGGATCTCCAACACCCTGACCGTGATGGATTGGGCGGAACGGCAGGATTTTGTCACGGAGCTCTGGCTCTCCGGCCATTCCCAGGGCGGGCTGACGGCAGCTCTGGTCGCCGGAACCGCGCCGGAGCGCGTCAGGGGCCTTGTTTTGCGGGCTCCCGCTTTCATGATCCCCCGCTGCGCCAGAGAAGGAGAGATGCTGGGCGTCCGCTTCGACCCGTCGCAAATCCCCGAGCCTTTTCCGACCATCAAGGGCCTGACGCTGGATGCGGATTATTTCCGCTCCGCCCGGGCGATCCGGGTAGAGGAGGCCATCGACGCCTTTCCCGGCTCCGTGCTGCTACTCCATGGCGAAGCGGACGACGTGGTACCGCTCCGGGACGTGGAGACAGCCGCCGGACGTTACCGGAGCTGCAAGCTGGCGCTGATTCCCGGCGAAACCCACCACTTTGACCAAGCCCGAGAGCATATGAAAAGCGTCATCCGGGATTGGCTGAGTCAACAGAGGACAGACAAATGAAAACACGGACAGAACAACTGAAAGAAGCGTACCGCCTGGAAGCCCACCCCGAGGGCGGCTGGTTCGCAGAGGTATACACAGCGCCCTTTGAAAAGGACGGGCGCGAGCTGGCGGGCAGCATCTATTTTCTGCTGGACGCCGGGGAGAAATCGCAGTTTCATCAGATCGACTGCGAGGAGCTTTGGTTCTATCATGAGGGCTGCGGCGTCAGGATCACCGTGCTCTGTGAGGACCGCAAAGAGGAGCTCCTGCTGGGACCGGACTGCGCCTGCGGCCAGCGGGCCATGGTTCGTATCCCGAAGGACGCCGTCTTTTCCGCGGAAAACCTGACCCCGGACGGCTATACCTTCGTCTCCTGCGTGACCGTGCCGAAGTTTCGTTACGAGGGCTTCCGGCTGGTGCCGGACAGCGAGATTCGGGAGAGGCTGGAAGCGCTATGAATTATCTGCGATCCATCAGCCTGCGGGAGCCGCCCCAGCGGGATCTGTATTTGAATGACATTCCCGCAGTGCAGCAGCTTCTGCGGGGCGAGCCCATGGAGTTTTCCAAGCCCGTAACGATCTTCGTGGGCGAAAACGGCACCGGAAAATCGACGATCCTGGAAGCCATCGCCGTGGCCATGGGCTTCAACGCCGAGGGCGGAGGCCGGGAGCACCGCTTCGCTACCCAAGATTCTCACTCCGAGCTCTGGCGTCTGCTGACCACGGTGAAGACCAGCTTCCCGGACGACGGCTTCTTCCTGCGGGCAGAGAGCTTCTACAACACCTCCAGCTACATCGACCAAAGCGGGAGCCGTTTGGGGCGCTACGGATACCGGCAGCTCCACACCAGGTCCCACGGGGAGGCCTTCCTGGCCCTGGTCCAGAACCGCTTCGAGGGCCACGGCCTGTATCTGCTGGACGAGCCGGAGGCGGCCCTGTCACCGCAGCGTCTGCTGTCGCTGCTGGTGGCGATCCACGACCTGGTGGAGCTGGATTCCCAGTTTATCCTCGCGACGCATTCTCCCATCGTCATGGCCTTCCCCGGCGCGGAGATCAAGCTCTTCGATGAAACCGGCGTCCGCAGCGTGGACTACCGGGACACGGAGCACTATCAGATCACCAAGCAGTTTATCAACGATCCGGAGCGCATGCTGAAATACCTGCTGGAGGCCGAGTGAACAATGACAGAAGAGATCATCACCAAACTGTTCCGGCAGGCTGGCCTCGGGTCGCCCGTCCCGCACGGCAGAAGAACCCAACAACTCGAAATATGTGGAGGCAGCCAAATGAAATACAAAATTGAGGACTTGACAAAAGAAGAAGCCGGATACATCGGCGAAAAGATCAACGGGATCGTGCCCCGCGAGGTTGACGCGGAGGAAGAAGAATTCGTTCTCAAAATTGAGAATGAAACCGGTGAGATAATCGGCGGCTGTATTGCGACAGCTTACGAATACCACTGGTCGAGAATGTTTCTGAACGACCTCTGGGTGGATGAACGCTATCGCCATCATGGAATCGGCTCCATGATCCTCCGCGAGGTCGAGCGGATCGCCAGGGAGAAGGGCTGCCGGGTCGTGACCCTTGGCACCGCGAGTTTCATGGCAAGGCCGTTCTATGAAAAACACGGCTACACGGTTTTTACCACGCTGAAAAAGCCCAACGGCTATCTCAGTTATTCTCTGGTCAAATACCTTGACGAGGATACGCCGGAATACGTGCCGTCCAACAACAGCGGTACCCGCTTCAAGCTGAGCTTCGGCAATGAGGATGATGCGGAAGTGATCCTGAATGGCCTGAACGCTTACAGCGAAGCCTATGAACAGGAACCCGAAACCGTTGATTTTGAAAAGAAGCTCGTGGACCGGGACGGCCACTTTGTAGCGGGCGTGATCGCGGATGCGGACAAAGGGGAGATCGGTTCCGTTGACGCGCTGTATGTGGAAGAACCCTTGCGGCTTCAGGACCTGGGCACCTGTCTTTTGCGGGAAGCGGAGAACTTCGCCAAGGAAAACGGCGCTTCCATGGTGATCACAAACGCGGGCGACTGGAACGTAGGGTTCTTCAAGAAGAACGGCTATGTGATCCGCGGCGAGCTCAAAGACGTTCCCAAGGGCCACAACTGCTACGAGCTCTACAAAATGATTTGAAGCATTGGAAGATGATTTAGAATACGCTTCAAAGGAGTACGAATGCAAATAATCAACGGCGCTTATACCAGCGCGATCGTATATACGGACGAGATCGAGGCTTCGGCCATCGGGCAGATCCAGGCCCTCTGCGACCAGCCCTTTGCCGCGGGAAGCAAGATCCGGATCATGCCGGACGTCCACACGGGGAAGGGCTGCACCATCGGCACGACCATGACCGTCGGCGAGTACGTGGTCCCGAACTTAGTGGGCGTGGACATCGGCTGCGGCATGGACGTGGTCCAGCTGAAGGAAAAGCGGATCAACCTGCCTGCCCTCGACTCGTTTATCAGCAAAAACATCCCCCACGGCAGAGACGTGCGGGAGAAGCCCCACCGCAACAGCGGACGGATCGACCTTTCCGAGCTGGAATGCTTCGGCAGCATCGATACCCGCCGTGCTTTGGAAAGCGTCGGCACTCTGGGCGGCGGCAACCATTTCATCGAGGTGGACCGGGACGAGGAGGATAATCTCTACCTGGTGATCCACACCGGCAGCCGGAACCTGGGCCTGCAGGTGGCGGAGTATTATCAGAAGCTGGCCTATGAGAACGTCGGCGGCAGGTCTCAGACCGAGATCCCCTTTGAGCTGGCCTATCTGACCGGCGAGGACCGGGACAGGTATCTGCACGACATGGCGATCATGCAGCGTTACGCGGCCCTCAACCGACAGACCATCCGGGACTGCATCCTGGACGGCCTGAAGCTCCACGAGGCGGACTTCTTCACCACCGTCCACAACTACATCGACCTGGAGCACGGCATCCTGCGGAAGGGCTCAGTCTCTGCAAGGGAAGGAGAGCGCCTGCTGATCCCGTTGAATATGCGGGACGGCGCCCTGATTTGCATTGGCCTGGGCAACGACGACTGGAATCAGAGCGCGCCCCACGGCGCGGGCCGGCTCTTCAGCCGCAGCCAGGCGGAAAGCAGCTTCACCCTCTCCGCCTTCAAGAATAGCATGGAGGGCATCTATACCTCCACCGTCAGCCAGGACACCCTCGACGAGTGCCCCATGGCCTACAAGGATCCGCAGACCATCATCTCCGCCATCGGCGATACCGTCCGCATTGAAAAACGGATTCGCCCGATCTACAACTTTAAATCCAGCGACCGGTTTACGAGCAAAAAGAAAAAATAATGTCAGGAGATTTCAAAATGAAGAGAATCATAGTTTTGGCTTTGGCGGTACTGCTGCTTAGCGGCTTATGCGCCTGCGCGGCGCAGCAGCCTTCCGCGGACGTTCCGTCCGACAAGGAAACTGCGTCCGCGCCGATGGAAAGCTCTGCGGAAACGAAAGACAATAGCGGGCCGTCAGAAACAGAGAAGGAATCAGAACCGGCAGTGACCCAGGCGGAACCGCAGACAGATCCTGAACCGACAGAAACCCAGACAGAACCGCGATCCCCGGAGCCGGAAACGAAAACCGTCAGCCTTACGCTTCCCTTCATGAACACAGAGGACTTTGTCAGCTTCTGGCCCGAGGATGGCGCACGATCCGCCGGCCTGTCTCTGGAGATCCCTGCAGATTGGACCGAGGACGCGGGATTGTTCTATTGCCCCCTGGACGGCGGTGTCCGCAAGGTGATGGAACCGGTCTGCCTGCTCAAGGAAATGGATGACGTGAAATGGGCGGAACTCGCTCAGTTCGATCTCACGCAGCCCGACGGCGAAACGGAATACCTTTCCGTGACCAGTGGAGTCGATGCAAACGGACGGGATTATATCTGGCTTTTGGGCAAGAGCTGGCCGGAAGGCGGCACCATCAGCGTTTGGTATCCCTGCTTCTGCTATTTGCGAGACACGACCGGAACCACCGTGGTCCTGACCTATTATCTGATGGACCCGGAGGCTCAGGCGGCAAAAGAAGAGCTGGTGGAGATTATTGACAGCATGCGAATAGATTATTAAAAAGAGATTGTTCGGGCCCAGGTAAAATCGCCACAGCGGGCCCGGTAGAAAACGCCAAATGTGGCTCAACAGAAAAAGCCACTACCCGAATTCTTTCATATCCTTTATACTGAATAGCGACCAAACAACCCAGTAGAAAGGAATGACATGAAAGGATTACAAAGCAATGGCTTCCTGTCTATTATAGCACAAGCCATAGCCGAAATGGAAGAAGCAAATGGCGAATTCTCAAGCATTGACGAAATCAACCTTGCAGAGCTCAGTCACAGAACCGGCCTGTCGCGCTCAAAGCTGCGCCGGTTGAAAGCAAATGGGTTTCGCGAAACGCCGCATGGCCTTGTTGGGCAGCGTAAGGAGCAAGTGCTGGACGGATACACCGCCGTTCTGGACAGCCTCCTGCGCAGCGGCGTCAGCAATTCCTCTGTCTGTATGGAACGATTGCAGGCAATGGGTTTCTGCGGCAGCCGTAGTACGGTAAAGCGGTACATTGCCGCACATAAGCATCTCATCCCGGCGAAACGACAGCAGGTCGCGCCGCGAGGCAACCGCGGCCGCCGTTACAGGACAGATCCCGGCGAGGCGTTCCAGATGGACTGGGGTTTCACGGACGTATTGGATTATGACGGACGCAGCTTCCGCGTGGCGTGCTTTGCCATGATCTGCCACCACTGCGGCCAACGGTACGTTGAGTTCTTCCCCAACGCCAGGCAGGAGAATCTCTTCATTGGCATGGTCCATGCCTTTCAGTACATGGGCATTCCGCGATTCGTTCTGACTGACAACAT
>JAEEGI010001625.1_pt1 | contig 55848 bp, 35 predicted proteins | sample 8958751 | NCBI WGS metagenome assembly JAEEGI01 (sample SAMN16246545, study PRJNA631951) | gut metagenome | biome: gut microbiome; feature: rumen; material: KS-attached | host: Bos | place: Iran: Karaj | collected 2018-10
CATCCAGAGCAATCTGATAGGTTTCTACAACATCCTGGAAGCCTGTCGACGTCGCGAAGTGGAGCATCTGGTATATGCTTCCTCATCATCTGTCTACGGAAGCAACAAGAAAGTACCTTATTCTACTGAGGACAAAGTGGACAATCCTGTCTCCCTCTATGCTGCTACCAAGAAGAGCAACGAGTTGATGGCCCATGCATACAGCAAACTCTACAACATCCCATCCACAGGTCTGCGCTTCTTCACCGTTTATGGTCCTGCTGGCCGACCTGATATGGCATACTTTGGGTTTACAGACAAGTTGCGTGAGGGCAGGACCATCCAGATCTTCAATTATGGGAACTGCAAGCGTGACTTCACTTATGTGGACGACATCGTGGAGGGCGTGGTTCGAGTGATGCAGCATGCGCCAGAGAAACAGAATGGCGAGGATGGTTTGCCCATTCCTCCCTATAAAGTATATAATATAGGTAACAACAACCCAGAGAACCTGTTGGATTTTGTGCAGATTCTGCAAGAGGAACTCGTTGCCGCTGGAGTGCTCCCTAAGGATTATGATTTCGAGGCACACAAAGAACTCGTTCCCATGCAGCCAGGCGATGTTCCAATCACCTTTGCTGACACGTCAGCTCTGGAGCAGGATTTCGGCTTCAAGCCCAGCACGCCTCTTAGAGAAGGCCTTCGTCGCTTTGCCCAGTGGTATGCTCGATATTATGGGAGCAGCCGCTAGAAAGAGCAGTCTCAGGCCTTGCCCGTTTCCTTAATCTTATCGTGAACGCTGATTTCTTGTCCCATCTGGACTTCTATCAGTATCAGTTGGCTTTCAGCCAGGATGGTGTGTTTTGTGCCACGAGGCAGATTGATTACATCTCCAGGTCTCACTTTCTGGCTTACGCCGTTCACGATAGCAGTCCCTTGTCCAGATACGATTGTCCAAACCTCATCCCTTTGCTCATGACTGTGGTAGTTCATCTGATGTCCTGCGTTCAGGGTTACCTTGATGGTCATGCTGTCACGCTCAATGTCGAGCACATGATAATTGCCCCATGACTTCTCTGCAAACATAATCTGCTGATCAATGCCGTCGACGAAAGGTTTGATGTAACTTGACTGTTCCTTGTCGCTTACCAGAATCCCTTCAGGACTTGCCGCTACGATGGTGTTTTTGAGCCCCATGCAGAGGATGGGTACATTGAGTTCATTGATGACATTCACGTTTTCACACTGGTCGTTCATGATGACTTTCCCCATCGTGGGATCTGTCATAGCTTCTGTCAGAGTATTCCAAGTCCCCAGATCCTTCCATTGTCCGCTGAACCTCATCACGGCGATATCTGTCTCATGTTCAACCACAGCATAGTCGAAACTGATTTTCGTCAGCGTCTCATACTTGTTGAAGAGGTCCTGATAATCCGTGAAATCCAGCAATTCATGCGCGCGATTCAACACATATCCCAGCCGGTAGGCAAACACGCCTCCGTTCCACATGGCGCCTTGTCTGATATATTCCTTGGCAACCTCCTTGCTGGGTTTCTCCTTGAAACAGGCAACTTTCAGCACAGGAGACTTCAACTTGTCGAGAGCCTCCAATGGTTCCATGTTATCCAACTCGTCCATTTCAAGGATTTTCTCCTCGTCTCCATGATTCTCAGGGATGATGTATCCGTATTTCTCACTAGGGTAGGTGGGTTCTATGCCCATCAGAGTCAGATTGGCAACACCTTCCTCTGCCAAGTCAGACAGACGTTTCAGAGCTTGGTAGTAGTCATTGTTGACATAGGGATCAACAGGACAAACCACTACAGGCTCATCCTCCCTCACTCCCATCACGTCATGCAGATAGGCAGTGGCCAATGCAATGGCTGGGAATGTGTCACGGCGACAAGGTTCCACGCTGATGCCTACTGTCCCATCTCCCAGTTGGTTGTTGATGGCGCTCACTTGGCTCTTGCTGGTGGCAATGGTTATTTTTGCCTCAGGATCCACAGTCTTGATCTGGCTGAACACGCGTTGCACCATACTCTCGTACTCTCCTTCGGCAGTCTTGAAAATCTTGATGAACTGCTTGGAACGTATGTCATTCGATAGTGGCCAGAGTCGTTTCCCTGATCCTCCTGATAATAAGATGATTTGCATAATGAAATGTAGTTTTGTTCGACAAACTTATTGCAGACTTTGCTGATACCACTCGAAGAGTCTCCTCACGCCATCCTCTATCTCCACTTTGTAGGTCCAGCCCAATGATTGGAGTTTGCTCACGTCGATGAGCTTGCGCAGCGTGCCATCAGGCTTGGTGGTGTCGAAGAGCAGTTCACCCTTGAAGCCAACCGTCCTGACCACAAGTTCTGCCAACTCTCTGATGGTGAGTTCCTTGCCTGTACCCACATTGATGTGACAGTTACGGATTTCTCCCAGTGAGGGAATCGCACCACCTCGACCTTTGCTGTGGTTGCGGTCCACAGCGCCATCCGTTGTGGCCCCATAATGCACGCTTGAGTATTTCTCGATGCCAATGATGTCGCTGAAGTTCACATTCAGCAGCACATGTACGCTGGCGTCTGCCATATCCTCGCTCCAGAGGAACTCACGAAGCGGTTTGCCAGTTCCCCATAGTGTCACGCGATTGTCCTCTATGCCATATTTTGCCAGGATGTCCAGAATGGCTTGCTTGTCAGCCTTCCCATCCACTCCCAGGACAGGACGCTTGTTCATGTCTTTGCGGATAGCCTCCCAGTTTCTGTCTGCAATCAGTTTAGCCAGGTATACCTTGCGTATCATGGCAGGCATCACGTGGCTGTTCTCGAGATGGAAATTGTCATTAGGCCCATACAGGTTAGTAGGCATGACAGCAATGTAGTTTGTACCATACTGCAGGTTGTAGCTCTCACACATCTTCAGGCCAGCAATCTTGGCGATAGCGTATTCTTCGTTGGTATATTCCAGCGGAGAAGTGAGCAAGCAATCCTCTTTCATCGGTTGGGGAGCATTCTTGGGATAGATGCATGTGCTGCCCAGAAAAAGGAGTTTCTTCACATGATGAGCGTATGCCTCGCTGATGACGTTGCATTGAATCTGCATGTTCATCATAATGAAATCAGCGCGATAAAGCGAGTTCGCCATGATGCCTCCCACGAAGGCAGCTGCCAGCACGACAGCGTCAGGCCTCTCCTCGTCGAAGAATTTCCTTACGGCGTGCTGGTCAGTCAGGTCCAGCTCCTGATGAGTCCTTCCCACCAGATTCGTGTAGCCTCGACTCAACAGGTTGTTCCATATCGCACTTCCCACCAGTCCTTTGTGCCCAGCAACGTATATTTTTGAGTTCTTGTTCATTTTGTCAATTATTTCACGATTCCCTTCTCCAGATATTCCGCCAGATTGGTCCTGACTTTTGCAGCAGCACCTTCGCCAGCGACCTTTGCCATATCAGAGTCCACCATAATCTTCACCAGTTCCTCGAAACTTGTCTTGTTGGGATTCCATCCCAATTTTGCTTTTGCTTTCGTGGGATCGCCCCACAGGTTCACCACATCGGTAGGGCGGTAGAAGTCTGGAGAAACCTTGATGAGAGCCTTGCCCACCAGAGAGGTGTCCTTCTTGTGAACAGAGTGGCGATTGTCGCTCACGCAGACTCCTATCTCGTCGAGTCCTTTCCCTTTGAATTCCAACTCGATTCCAACGTGTTTGAAGGCATAGTAGGCAAACTCGCGGACAGAGTGCTGCACACCCGTTGCAATCACGAAATCCTCTGGTTTGTCGTTCTGCAGGATGAGCCACATACACTCCACGTAATCTTTTGCATATCCCCAGTCACGCAGGGAGCTCAAGTTGCCCAAATAGAGGCAGTCCTGAAGCCCTTGTGCGATACGTGCAGCGGCCAGCGTGATCTTTCGTGTCACGAAGGTTTCGCCGCGTCGCTCACTCTCGTGATTGAACAGGATGCCTGAGCAGCAGAACATGTTGTAGGCCTCGCGATACTCACGGATGATCCAGTAGCCGTAGAGTTTTGCCACAGCGTATGGGCTGTAGGGATGGAAGGGCGTGTTCTCGTTCTGAGGAACCTCCTCCACCTTTCCGTAGAGCTCACTCGTGCTGGCTTGGTAGATGCGGCACGTGTTCTCCAATCCAGCGGCACGGACTGCCTCGAGGACACGCAGCACGCCAGTAGCGTCCACGTCAGCTGTGAATTCAGGAGAATCGAAGCTTACCTGTACGTGGCTCTGTGCTGCCAGGTTGTATATCTCGTCTGGCCTAACCATCGTCACGACTTTCACCAGCGACATCGAGTCTTCCATGTGGCCGTAGTGGAGATGGAAATGAGGCGTTCCTTCCAAGTGTGAGATACGCTCGCGATGGTCAGAGCTGTTCCTGCGTATCACGCCGTGTACCTCGTAGCCTTTTTCCAAAAGGAACTCACTCAGGTAGCTGCCGTCTTGACCAGTCACACCTGTAATCAATGCTTTCTTCATATTATGTTGTTTATCTTTGATAAGTTTCTCACCCAAGGCCTTCTCCAACAGTTCGACAGAACTGCGCGAGATGCCCACTTTGCCGGCAAACCAACGGGAAATGACTGTCTCGTCTTTCCCTATCATGTCGGCCAACTCTCTTTGATTGATTCCCTTCTGGTTCATTATCCCCTTCAGGGCGAATACTAATTGCATGTCTATCATAACGAGTGCAAAGGTACGGAATTTGTGAAACTTGACAAAAAGAAAAGCAGTATTTAACGTTGACTTGACAAAATTATGCTAAGATATCTTGTGGAAACAGTATCAACTTGACAAAATCATCCTGCTTTCATGGCTTTGGCAGGAGTTTGATTTCAGGCAATTGCTGTTTCTTGTAATCTTCCTGGTTGTTCAAAATCACACTTGCAATTCTTCTCTCCCAAGAAGAAAAATAAGTTTTTTTATGGTTAGTGTGCAAGATATTCAAATAAATGAGTAACCTTGCATTACTTTTATGTATTTAAAAGATATGGCAATGGGATACAGAAATGGAATGTGCAGGATTGTGTTGATACTCTTTGGATTGCTTGCAATCATAGCCTGCAAGGAAACTGTGGACACATCAGCGAGATACGTGTTTAACACGAACACAGTTCTATCTTATTTGGAGAAACACGAAGAGTATTCGGAATATGTGGACCTGATGAACAAAGTGAAAGTGAGCGAGATGAGCGAATCCAGCGTAGCACAGCTGATGAGTGCTCGCGGACATTACACAGTCTTTGCCCCCACGAACGAAGCCATCCACAACTATCTGTTTGGAATTGGTTGATGAGGAACTGATTGCGACTCCCTCATGGGAAGCTTTCACGGACAGCGCCAAGTTAGACTCCATCCGCAGGATTATCATCTGCAACTCGATTATTGACGGCGGCGATGAAGTCTTTTATGAGACATCCGATTTCCCTGTGGCAGACAATTCTGAGATATCCATCAGCAACATGAATGGGCGCAAGCTGACGGTGCACTATGTAGAGGACGAGCCTGACAGCATAATACATAGACGGCGACTGTCCCATCAACCAACGCAATCGCGACATATATGTGCTCAATGGAATAATCCATCAGATGGAGAAGGTTGTCGCTCCCACAATCATTTCACTTGGAGGTAAACTGCGTGAAGTTATTGACAAGCAGGAAGGTCCCTATCTCGTCACAGCCCGTTGCATTCTGAGCTGTGGCTATATGGACACGCTGGATGCCGTTCGCGATGAGGTCTATGAGCGTCTCCGCCAGACTGGGGTATTGCCTTCTCGTATCAATGCCACGTCAGCTGGTCTGGCTTCTGTGAGCGAGGGATATGCCTATGCTCCTGAGCATCGCAAGTACGGTTTCACCATCTTTGCAGAGCCTGATGAGTGGTGGGAAGAGCAACTGGGCAAACCCGCCAGGGAAATCACTCCTGCGGACGTGAAGCAATGGGTCGTAGATAACCAATGTTATCCTGATGCGGCAAATGACAACAATTACCTCGACGAGAACAATGTCCTCAACCAATGGATTTCCTATCACATCCTGCCATATCGCCTGTCGGCCGACCGTCTGGTGATTCATTACAACGAGAAGGGTTATTATGCACCCAGCCATCCTTCAAGCTATACGATTCCCGTATCTGAGCACCTTGTCACCCTGGGTAAGCGCCGCCTGGTCCGACTCTATGAGAGCCGAGAGAGCGAGGGTGTATACCTGAACCGCTTCCCTAAGTTGAACAACGGCCGCAAGGAAGATGGACATGAGGCCTACTGTCTGCCTTCGCGTGTGGGCTGTCGTGTGGATAAGGATGGTCCGCTGGTGAGCCAGTACAACATGGAAAACGGCTTCATATACAGCATCGACGCGCCGCTTTCCTACAACGATAGTGTACGCAACAATCTGGGCCGTGAACGCTTGCGTTACGAAGTGATGAGTCTCTTCCCAGAAGCCATGAACAACGACATTCGCCGTATGCCTCTCTCTTCGCCAAAGTATCAGTACGTTTGGTTTTATGATGACACTCAGTACAAATACTTGGAGAACATGAGTATCAACGAGAATTCTGTCTTTGTCTATTTCAATGCCTATGCTTTGGGGTGGGGAAGTAATCAGGGCGACGAACTGAAAGGAGTAGGACGCTATGAAGTGGTCCTGAAACTGCCGCCCGTGCCTCGCAGAGGAGTCTATGAACTGCGTTACCGTGTGTTGGCAACGACTGCCAGAGGAGTGGCTCAACTCTATTTTGGCGACAACCTCAACAACTTGCCTGTTGTGGGTATCCCTGTGGATCTCGTGCTTTGTGGCGATGCCAGTCGATGTGGTGAATCAGGTGTGCGAAGATGTGCTTGGGAACCTGATTCTGGCGACGAAGATTACGATGCTGAGATTGACAAGCGAATGCGCAACAACGGCTTTATGAAAGGCGAGCTGGGATTGTGGAATGGCACAACGGGTTGTCGCTCTGATGGCTACAAGCATATCATACGCTACTTGGTGACACGACAGTTGATGGATCCTGACAAGACGTACTACATCAAGTTCAAGTCTGTGCTCGACTCAGACAGGAAAGAACTCTATCTTGATACGATTGAGCTCTGCCCCAAGGAAGTCTATGACAATCCAGAGACGCCAGAGGATATCTGGTAAGGATGGAAGAACATCTGGAGGTGAATCCTGAAGAAAGGTCCTGATTTTATACCATATTGCAAAACAGGGAATCATTCAAATTATGTTCAGCCAATAAAAAAACAATCAAATTCTTTGTGTGGAACAAAATATTTTGTACCTTTGGACAGATTTTTTTACTAAAATACTAATTATTCACCAGAAAACTGAACGTATTATGACTTACAATGTTATTCAGATTGAGGGCGTAGGTGAGGTTTATGCTGAGAAACTTGCCGCCGCAGGTATTAAGACTACTGACGATCTTTTGGCAAAGTGTGCAACTCCCAAAGGCCGTGCTGAGGTAGAGGAGCAGACAGGCATTGCTCATGGTTTCATCCTGAAGTGGACAAATCACGCAGACCTGATGCGTATCAACGGCATCGCTGGGCAGTTTGCAGAATTGCTCGAGGCTGCTGGTGTAGATACCGTCAAGGAGTTCCGTCATCGCGTAGCAGAGAATCTTCAGCCCAAGTTGGTAGAGGTAAATGATCAGAAGAACCTTGTCAACCGTGTTCCTGCTGTTTCTGAACTGGAGCGCATGATTGCTCAGGCTAAGGAACTCGAGCCAGTTGTGTCTTATTAATTTAATAAGGTGTTTCTGACTACCCGCGAGGCTTGAAACATTTAATGGAAAAGAGTCCTCTGCTCTGTTGGGAGTGGAGGATTTTTTGTTTCTTCCTCCATATCTCCAGATTCTCTAGAAGACAAGACGGTGTAACGCCGTAACGGTGTCTAAAAATATCTTAAAATCAAAGGAGTGTTCTTGTAATTCAGGAAAAGTTCCTATATTTGCAAAGTCTATCCACTATGGCGGTGGTCTGACGATGATTTATAAAAAAACAGGAAAGACTATTATCTATGAAACATCTTAATTATTCGTTGCTGGTATGCGCCGTGGGTGCCATGATGCTTTGTTCCTGCAACACGAGGCAGGCTGCCATCAATAATCTTCGTAATTTCAATACGGAACTCCAGGCGGAAGCCAATTTCTATGATCTGGGTGATTGGAAGAAGGCTGGGAAGCGCTACGTGAGAATCAACAAGAAGCTGCTGAAGCACTCTTATAATCAAGAGGAGATGGCTGAGATAGGGCGGCTGCAGGGTGAATGTATGAACTCTTTCAAGAATGCCATGTCGGACAAGATAGAGGGAGCTGCAAATCTCCTGAAAGGATTGTGGGACGGGCTTTCTGGGAAATAATGTTGTCCTGAGGGCAGTTAGAATCTTTAAATAATCCATTATGTCATGAAAAGAAATCTGATTGGAATGCTGGCAATGCTGCTGGTTGCTTGTGCTGGTCATGCCGCAAATAAAGAGTTGGTAGATTACGTGAATCCCTACATTGGGAACATCAGCCACATGCTGGTGCCCACGTTTGCCACTGTCCAGTTGCCCAATAGCCTGATGCGTATCTATCCCACTCGCGGAGACTATACCACAGAGCTGCTTGATGGTCTGCCCGTATGTGTGACCAATCACAGAGAGCGAAGTGCATTCCGCATCAGTGTGACTCAGGATTACCCTCTCAAGAAGATTGTCAGCAGCACTTGGGACAATGAGCGCATAACGCCCTACGACTACCACGTGGAGATTGCCGATAACACCATCAATGTGGATTTGGCTGTATCGCATCAGAGTGCCATCTATGACTTTACTGTGAAGGATGACTCGAAGCCCATCTACCTAATATTCTATACGGATTTGGGCAGTTTCACAGAGACATACGATCCCCTGTTGGGTCGGCAGATGTTGAAGCGAGGCATGTATATGTATTTGGCTGCTGAGTTCTCGGAAAAGCCTGAGACGGTGGGTTATATCAAAAATGGAGAAATATTGTGGGGAGGTCATATAGGCGGAGGCCCTAGCAAAGAAATGTATTTTGACGGTAGGGGACAGGAACGTGTGGTGCTCTTCCCCGCTGGAACCAAGAAGGTGAGCCTGCGTTATGGAGTCTCACTCATCGACACTGATCAGGCCCAGGCCAATCTGCATCGAGAACAAGGTGAGGAATTTGACCTGAAGAAGGTGGCTCAGGCTGGTCGCAAGGAGTGGAACGAGACGCTGGCCAACATTCAGATAAAGGGTGGTACGGAGGACGAGAAGACGGTGATGTATACCTCATATTATCGAACTTTCGAGCGGCCTGTATGTCTGAGCGAGGATGGCCGATACTTTAGTGGATATGATGGCAAGGTTCACGAGGATGGAGGCACTCCTTTTTATGCGGATGACTGGATTTGGGATACCTATCGTGCAGCCCATCCCCTGCGTGCATTGATACAGCCTGAGAAAGAGGAAGCCATCGTAGAGTCCTATCTGCGTATGGCAGAGCAGAATGGAAGTTATTGGATGCCTACTTTCCCAGAGATAACGGAGGATACGCGTCGCATGAACAGCAATCATGGAGCTGCCATGGTGGCTGATGCCTTGTGGAAGGGATTGAAGGTAGATGGCAAGCGAGGCTTTGAGTATAGCCGCAGGGCTATCGAGGAGAAGACATTGGCTCCGTGGAGCGATGGACAGGCTGGTTGGATTGACAATTTTTACAAAGAACATGGCTACATCCCTGCCCTGAGGGAAGGCGAGGAGGAGACGGACCCCAATGTGCATGGTTTCGAGAAGCGCCAACCCATTGCTGTGACCTTGGGGACAGCCTACGACGAATGGTGTCTGTCGAGAATAGCTGAGTTCCAAGGAGATACGGAGAACCAGCAGAAATATTTGCGTCTGAGTTACAACTATCGCAATGTGTGGAATCCTGAGACAAAATTCTTCCATCCAAAGGACAAAGACGGAGAGTTCCTGCCAAACTTCGACTATAGATTTGGTGGCGGCATTGGAGCTCGTGATGCCTACGACGAGAACAATGGTTGGACCTATCGCTGGGATGTGCAGCACAATTTTGCTGATTTGGCTAATTTGATGGGCGGACGCAAAGAGATGGAGAAGAATCTTGACAGGACATTTGCTGAACCCATGGGACGAGGTAAGCGTGAGTTCTACGAGCAACTGCCTGACCAGACAGGTAATATCGGCCAGTTCACAATGGCGAACGAACCCAGCCTGCACATTCCCTATGTCTACAATTATGCGGGTGCCCCTTGGAAGACGCAGAAGCGTATCCGCCAGTGCTTGAAAACATGGTTCCGTAATGACCTGATGGGTATACCTGGCGATGAAGACGGAGGTGGCCTGACCAGTTTTGTGGTGTTCTCGAGCATTGGTTTTTATCCTGTGACGCCAGGATTCCCTGTTTACAATATTGGCAGTCCTGTGTTCAGCGATGTGAAGGTGAAGTTGGCTAATGGAAAGGTCTTTCGTATCGTAGCCAAGAATTGCTCAGAGGAGAACAAGTATATCCAGAGTGCCAAGCTGAATGGCAAGGAGTGGAACAAGCCTTGGATCAGTCACGAGGACGTGATGAATGGCGCTACCCTGGAACTGGTGATGGGGAACCATCCCAATAAGGAATGGGGTAGTGACGATCAGGCTGCTCCACCATCGGCAAGGCAATTATAGGATACCGTCATACATTTTCTACGTTATTGGTTGACATCAAGGGGAGTATGGCTTTGGAGTGTTTCCTGCACTTCAAGAGTCATTATTCCCCTTTTTTTCTATGAAAAAACATTGTAGTATTGGCAGTTCAATGTTTTTTGTCTATCTTTGCACCGTTTTTGCAAAAACAGGAATTTTTTAAGGTAAGAAGTAATGTGTAATTCGGCAAGTTCAGCCACGAAGTTTTTTTTCATGCATAAAGTCTATAAATTAATTCTGCTCACGAACCTTGTACTCATCTCTCAAATGGGTTTCGCTCAGGGCAACAAGCTATCAGGAACCATGATGGGTTCAGCATCTGGAGTCAACAATGGTGTTGCCAAGGCGTTTGATGGAGATCCGTCCACCTATTATTCTTCTTCAAGCGCCAGTATGACGTGGGTAGGCTTGGACTTGGGTTCGCCAAAGATCATTACTCAAATCGGATTCCAACCTCCCAAAGGAAGCTCTTCAAAGATGCTGTTGGGCGTGTTTGAGGGTGCCAACCAACCTGATTTCATGGATGCCATTCCTCTGCACTTCATCGCATTTGAGCCCATGGCTGGTGAGATGAACTTCGTGACCGTGAATGTAAGTCGTGGTGTGCGCTATGTGCGCTACGTGGGGCCTGCCAATTGTCGAAGCCAGGTGGCAGAACTGGAGTTCTATGGTGAAGAAGGAGTGGGCGAAGACACTCATTTCTATCAGATCACCAACATCCCTACGGTAAGCATTCATGTGAAGAACAATGAGGTTCCTACCTCGAAAACCAAAGAACTGGATGCTAACATCACCATCACGTATGAGGATGGAACCCTGATACAGGAATATCCCATCACGGCTCGCGTTCGTGGAAATTTCTCAGCTTCCCATGAGAACAAGCCCTACCGCATCAAATTCAATGATGGCAAGAGCCACCACATGCTGAAGGGATCTGCCAAGGATGAATCGCCAGCAAAGGCTAAGAAGTGGACTCTGGTAAACAACTTTGGCGACAAAACCCTCATCCGTAACAATATAGCTTTCGAGATAAGCCGACGTGTGGGCTTGGCATATACTCCCTATTGCCGCAATGTGGATGTCCTGCTCAATGGCGAATACAGAGGCATGTATCAGTTGACAGACTGGTTGGGAACTGATCCCAACAGGATTGACATCACAGAGATGGAGCCAAGCGATAACGAAGGCGAGAACCTGACTGGAGGATATTTCATCGAAATGAATGGCTATGCTGGCAGCGACCCCGTGAATTTTACTTCTTCCCATGGGAATCCTGTGACTGTTCATTCGCCTGAGGATGACCGGATCACGAATGAGCAGTTTAACTATATTCGCAATCATTTCAACCAGATGGAGAACCTGGTCTACTCGAGCAATTATACGGATCCAGAGGAAGGATACCGCAAGATGCTGGATTTGGACAGCTTCCTGAAATACTTCCTCGCTTGCGAGTATGCTGGCAACACGGATATGATATGGCAGGTCTTCATGTGGAAAGAACGTGGCGATGATCATATATATACGGGTCCTGTGTGGGACAATGACTTGGCTCTCGACAATGATGGCAATGTCTATCCAGGAAATGAGCGACAGGATTGGACATATACAGTACGCTGTGCTGGCCGATGGGGAAACTTCGTGAGCAGAATCCTCTCTGATGCCAGTGCGATGGGCAGGCTCCAGACCATCTGGGCAGAGCTGCGCGACAAAGATGCCTTCAACAAGGAAAGCATGGAGAACTGGGTTGACTCCCTGCGCAGGCAGGTGAGTGCCAGTGCGCGCCTCAATCATATCCGTTGGCCCTATCTCCTGCAGAAGGTACATTGCAATCCCGCTGTCTGGGGCACTTGGGATGCAGAGGTGGATGTGGTGCGCAATTATGTGGGCGGTCGTGTGGCTTGGTTCGACAAGAAACTCAGTTACGACCAACTGGCCATGAAGGATGGGGTATACCAAATTGGTACACCTCGCGACTTGGTGACTTTCAGCAAGATGGTGAGGGAAGGTGCGACAGATGCGAATGCGGTTCTTTTGGCTGACTTGGATATGACGGACTATGATGGGACGTATGTTCCCATTGGCGACGCCAACCATATCTATACAGGTAATTTCGATGGGCAGCGGCACACAATCAGGAACCTGCGCGTGGAAGGCAGTTTCTATGTGGGCTTCTTTGGTGTGGTTGGAGGCAATGCCACCATTAGCAATCTGACGATGGATGCTACCTGTGAATTCTCTGGAAGCCGCTATGTGGGCAGCATTGCGGGAGCTGTCAGAGGTAGCCAGCCACTCAACCTGATCGCTTGTGGAAACGAAGGTTCCGTTATCTCAAGCAGTACCTATGCAGGTGGTCTTGTGGGTGGAGCGTCCAGCGCAATCGTGAATATTACGAATTGCTACAATGTAGGTCTCGTGGAGGCATCCTCTGAGGCAGGCGCCCTTGCAGGATATGTCTACAAAGCCAATGTCAGCCACAGCTACAATGCTGGCAACGTGGCGGGAGTAGTAGACGGCAGAGAGTTTGTGAACAGCAAGAACGCCACGCTGGTCAACTGCTACGACACTCAATCCGATCAGGTAACCCGTATCAGCGTGGAGCAGGTGCTCTCTGGCGAACTCTGCTGGAGGCTTAATGAGCAGTCAAGCACTCAACTTTGGCGTCAGAATTTGGATAACGAACGTCCTGTGGATGCATATCCCCTGCCTCGCAACACCCATTCTATCGTATATCAGACAGAGGGACGCTATACCAACATCAATCCTGATTTGAGTGGGTTGCGCTACTATAAGTTCGAGATTACAGATGTGCAGGGTGGCAATTGGGTACAATTCAGCGAGTTTGGCCTCTTGGACAGCGGTCACAATGAGTATGAGAACTTGACTGTCTATGCTGGTTCTGAGAGTACCGTCAGTCATGAGAACTGGCCCAATGCGGCCGATCATGATACGGGCACCAAGTATTGCTCAGCCCTCAACGGACGTGCCTGGTTCCTCATGGATGCAGGTTCAGAGATTGGCATTTATGGCTATCGCATCTATACGGCCAATGATACTCAGAGCAATTCAGGGCGTAATCCTGCTTCCTGGGCTCTTTACGGCAGCAATCAGTATACAGAAGATCCTGACGACATGGGATGGGTATTGATAGATGAAAAGGTGGATAACTCTGACCTGGGAGCCACCAATTATACTCCCTATGATTTCTATATCTCCAATTCCATCGATAATCTGGAACTGAAGCAGACAAGTGTTCTCATGAACGTTGGTGACAAAGTGGCTTTGAGAGCTGCCGTTTATCCTGCATCGATGGCTGAGCGTGCAGGTCTTCAGTGGACTTCCTCGAATGAGGAGGTTGCCAAAGTTGACAAGGAAGGAATGCTGACTGCCATCGGATTGGGTACCTGCACCATCACGTTGACCTCCAGCATGGCGCCAGGCCTGAAGGCTCAATGTGTTGTTACTGTCACCAGCGAGCGTTTGGGCTATCGCTATTACCTGATGGCGGTCAGTGCCACACAGGGCGAGGGTATCCTGCAGATGGCTGAGTTCGACTTCTTGGACCAGAACCAGAATGAGGTGGATGGCGTCTTTGTGTATGATGCGAACTGTCCGTATTTCGAGAATGAAGGGTGGACAAATCTTTGCGACAACTCCACGAGGACGAAATACTGTGGAGCCTTCTCGATGACAGCCTGTTTCTATTTCGATGCAGGAAACATCATCAAGCCTGCAGCATATCGTATGTATACGGCTAATGACACAAACAACATTCCTGGACGAAATCCTTCCACTTGGAAATTATACGGTTCAAACACATACAGCAATGATCCAGAGGACAAATGCTGGGTGTTGCTGGATGAACGTGAGAACGACCTGACAATGGGTGCCACATCGTATGTTCCTTATGACTTCGAGATTACCTATCTGGGCGATGGAATCCATGAGGTTGCGAGCGATAATCAAAATGTACCAACAGCCGTTTACGACCTTCAGGGGCGTCGTGTGAGCCGCCTTGGAAAGGGCGTTTACATTATGGACGGAAAGAAGATATTGAAATAGACCGTTGTGAATATAATTAGGGTAAAGAGCCTGAATGAGCCAGGATTGGAGATGTTCTCCACTCTGACAGAAGCCCAGCTGAGGAATCGGCTGGAGCCTGAGAAGGGCATGTTCATAGCTGAAAGCCCTAAGGTGATTCATGTTGCTCTGGATGCAGGCTACGAACCTTTGGCCATTCTTTGCGAGGAACGCCATATCACAGGAGATGCCGCATCCATCCTGGAGCGCTGTGGCGACATTCCTGTCTATACGGGCGAGCGTGAGACGCTGGCCCAGTTGACAGGTTATACCCTGACTCGTGGAGTGCTGTGTGCCATGAGGCGGCCTGTGCCTCCTTCTGTCGAGGATATCTGTTCCAACGCTCATCGCCTGGTAGTTATCCAAGGGGTGGTGGACAGCACAAATGTTGGTGCCATCTTCCGTTCTGCTGCCGCCTTGGGAGTGGATGCGATCCTGATGACGCAGGATTCTTGCGACCCATTGAATCGCAGGGCTGTGCGAGTCTCGATGGGAAGTGTCTTCCTGGTTCCTTGGACGTGGGTCGATGAGCCTCTGACTTGTCTTCACTCGTTGGGATTCAAGACGGCAGCGATGGCTCTCATAGACAACAGCATCCCGCTGGACAATCCCATCCTGAAGGCAGAAGATAAGTTGGCCTTGATCATGGGGAACGAGGGCGATGGACTGCCAGAAAGTGCAATCAGCGGATCGGATTATGTGGTGAAGATTCCCATGTCGCACAGCGTCGATTCCCTCAACGTGGCGGCTGCCACAGCTGTTGCGTTATGGGAGTTGAGAGCTATTCATCGAGAAGAATAAATGATACAAGTTAACATATTAAAAAACAATAGGATATGAAAAAGACTTTTTTACTTGCGCTCGCTCTTGTTGCTTTGATTCCTATGCAGGCAAGCAAGATTGTTACGGACAGCGTGCAGAGTTCCATTCTGGGCAAATACATCAAATACAACATCTATCTGCCCAACAACTTTGAGACATCGAGCAAGACGTATCCAGTGGTCTATCTGTTGCATGGATTGTCTGACAACCACAACGCTTGGCGCGACAGAGGCAACATGCAGACGGTGGCTGACGAGCTGATAGAGTCAGGCGAGGCGAGGGAGATGCTGATCGTGATGCCCAATGCAGGCGACAGCGATACCCACAATGTCCCTTGCGGATATTTCAACATGCCCAACTGGAACTACGAGGATTTCTTCTTCCAGGAGTTCATTCCTGCTGTCGAGAAGAAGTATCATGGAGTGGGGGACAAAGGGCATCGTGCTGTGATGGGCCTCTCGATGGGTGGCGGCGGCAGCACCGTCTATTGCCAGCGTCATCCTGATGCATTCTCGTCGTGCTATGCGATGAGTGCGTGGCTCGACAACCAGAGCAACAACGTGGGGCCTGGTCAGAAGAAGGATTGGCTTTACTACACTTGCGAGGCCGTGAAGAATCACTCTGCCCTGAAATTCATCGAGGAAGCAGACGATGCGACCAAGGAAAAGCTTCGTACCGTCAAGTGGTTCTTCGACTGCGGCGACGATGATTTCCTCTTCGACCTTTCCGTTCGTCTTCATCAGCTGATGAGGGGAGCCCGCATCAAGGATGAGCTTCGCATACGCAATGGAGTCCACAACTGGGAATATTGGCATCAGGCTCTTCGCATAGCCCTGCCCTATGCCTCCAGAAACTTCGACAAATGAAGTCCTTCAGGACAACACGTTGAAACGGCAGACACAACACGTTGACTTTGTCAATTCAACACGTTGATTCCGTCGAGACAACACGTTGCGAGATAATGTAATAATGAAGGAGGAAAATCCTTTGTCGAATAACAATTTAGTTAATTTGATTTAATTTCCTCAACTATTTCTTATAGAAATGTTGGGATATGGTATAAATTGAATATTTTTGCATAAAATATGTTTAATTAACTCTTTTTTATTAACTCCAAAAAATTCAAATGAAAAAAATTACTACTTTTTCTTTGAGACGTTCTCTGATGACGTTGGCTGCATCTGCTATGATGATGCTGTCCGGTCAGAGTGCGTCAGCGTACACTTATACTGCTTTGAGCGGTACGGGTGGTACGGGCGCTGAGGGCTATGCCTCGCTGGTTGATGGTAACATCAAGACAAAGATGGGCCACTCGTATACGACTGGGTCTTCTGAGTGCTGGATTATCTTCAAGGCTTCTGAGGCATTGATTCCCACAAACTATTTCTTGGTAACAGGTGGTGACTCAGGTGCATACCCTGGTCGCAACTGGTCTTCTTGGAACATCTATGCAGGTAATTATTCCTCTGATGCAGAGGCAACCAGAGAGTCCAACGGTTGGATTCTGATAGATGCGAAGAACAATGAGCTGCTTCCTGACGAGAACAATGCGCCTCTCGACTTCGTATGCTCCAATATTCCTACCACAGCTTTCCAGTACTTCATGATTGAGGTTACTGAGTGTGCCACTATGACAGACATCTGGATGCAGATGGCAGAATTCGGTTTTGGCACAAGTGCTGAGTTCTACGGCTCATCAGACTTGTTCTACACAGTCATCGATGGTGACCGCAACGATGGCAGCAACGAGGGACTCTCCAAGTTGTTCGATGGTGACTACTACTCGAAGTGGGGTAATGGTCTTACTGAGAATGAGCCTCAGTTCGCAATCTTCAAGTCCAATCGTCCCATCGCTCCCACCTATTATTGCTTGGTGACTGGTAACGACAATGAAAGTTGGACTGGCCGTAACTGGAAGACCTGGAGAATCTACGGTCTGGAAGCAACTTCCGATGGCGAGGCTACTCGCGATGCTGCTGGCTGGACATTGATTGACGAGCGCATCGAATCAGCTGAGTTGCCTGACAAGAACAGCTACGAGGTGTTCTTCACTCCCAACAAGGGCAACACAACTGCTTACCAGTATTTCAAGGTAGAGATCTGGTCTATCCAGTCTGGTGGTGGCTACATGCAGATGTGTGAGCTCTATCTGGGCGACGAATCTTCATTGGCTTCCGATAAGAAGAAGCATTACAACATGGCAGGTTCTGTCATCGTGGATGGCAAGGCTTGCCAGAAGAGCGTTCTCGACGAGTTCCAGACTTATTTGAACGCCATCATGTCTGCAGGCGATATCTTCGCTGTGGATCAGGCTTACAAGAAGGCTCTCGAGATGCAGGCTCCCTTGCAGGATTCTTATGCAGCTTACGAGAACTATGCAACTATCGTAAACCAGTTGCGCAATCACTATGAGAATCATAACTGTATTACAGGCGAGGGCCGTACAGTAATTGGCAATTATCTGACCACCAATGCAGGTCCCAGCTCTGACTATCCCAATGGTACATATCAATATATTATGGAGAATGGTTCCTTGACCACAGAGGCTATCAACAAGGAGTCAGTCTACGTGAATATGCTGCTCGAGAAGTATGCTTCTGACCTGACAGAGGGTGCTATCGATACTCAGTATATGGGTGTTTCCGGTACTCCTGGTTTTGGTGATTCAGAGAGCTTCTACAGTTTGGTCGACGGTCAGGAAGACACCAAGTGGTGCTCAGGCGAGGGTGACTACTATACTATTTTCCGTACGGATGATGGTAATGGTGCTGTAGGCGAGGGTATTGCTCCTACCTATTATCGTCTGTTCACAGGTAATGATACTGGCAGTTATCCAGAGCGTAACTGGAACGCATGGAAGATCTATGGTGCCAATTTCGATTCAGACGAGGCAGCCACTCGTGAGTCTGACGCATGGGTTCTCTTGGACGAGAAGTCAGGTATCACCAACACTCAGCTGCCTGATGCCAACTTTGCTGCAGCATACATGTATATGTCGAATCCATCTGACACGAAGTACACCTACTTCAAAGTGGAGGTTTCAGATCCTACTGGCACCATGCAGATGGGTGAGCTCACCTTTGGTAATGCAGCTAATTTCATTCAGGCACGTGCTGACTACTATGACGAGTTCTCTGGTGTTGACTATACAGACGCAGCTTGCTATGCAGGATACGTTGAGCAGTTCAATGAGAACCTGAAAGCCCTGTCTACAACTGGTAGCATCATCGAGTTGGGTACTCTCTATACCAACCTGAAGAATCTCCAGACAGCCATCGAGGAATCCATCGAGAACTATAAGGAGTACGAGGCAGTTATGGCTGACCTGCGCGATGCTATGAGTTACATGGATCAGGAGACCCTGGCTCTGATGGAGAAGTATTGCGATGAGGAAGTGGCTCCTGGCGAAGAGTTCGCTCGTGGTTCTTACGTATACATCATTTCCAATCATTCACTCGACAATGCTGGCATCACAGCTGAGATCAGCTACATCCAGGAGGTTACCAAGGCAGCTCTCGAAGGCGGCTTCATCTTGATTGGTGGAACAGGTGGTACCTGGGGTGACGGTTCCGTTGGCAATTTGATTGACAAGAACTTTGAGTCCAAGTGGGGTGGTGCTCTTCAGGTTGGTGGAAGCTATGTCATCTTCCGCTGCATGGAGGCTACTGTACCTTTGTTCTACAAGCTGACAACAGGTAACGATACCCATGATTATTCTGGCCGTAACTGGAGGAACTGGCAGATCTATGGCGCTAACTTCAATTCTGACGCTGAGGCAACAGCTGATGCTGAGGGTTGGGTACTGATTGACAACCGCGAGGATATTGGTCAGGACCGTCTGCCTGCTGAGAACTTCTACACCGTTCCCTTCGGATTCTCTGAGGGTGTAAGTGAACCTTACAAGTATTATAAGGTTGTGGTTACCCGCTCTTATGATGGTGGCGATGCATTCCAGATGACAGAGCTCGAGTTTGGTACCACAGAGGAGTACAACTCCATGAAGGATGACTATCTGGATGAACTGGGTGATTTCGATACCAACGTTGTTGCTGAGACCGCTCTGCTTGAGCAGTACGACGAGATGCTTCCTGAGATTTTCGATGCAGGAAACATGGAAGACCTCTATAACATCTATAGCAATATCCTCAAGCTTCGCGATCAGATTACTGAGAGCGCCAATAGCTACAAGGCTTACATGAATGCCGTTGCTGAGGTACAGCAGTATCTCGTTGACACTCCTCTTGAGGAGAGCGAGGCATTGGCTACGCTGAAGGCTTACATGAATGATATTGTAGAGCCTGACGAGAAGTTCCTCAATGGTTCTTACAAGGTGATTATCGATGAGCACACCATGTCAGGCGAGCAGGTAATCGACGAGATTGACTTCCTGACCTCTCTGCAGGCTGCTGCTGTTGCCAAGGGTTACACAGCAGGTGCTGAAATCACTTCTATGATCATCAACCCCAGCTTTGCTAAGGGCAACGAAGGTTGGGACGGTGAGGTATTCGGTTATGGTACCAACGTTGAGAAGACAATGTCTGCGGCAGAATTCTGTGAGGACAAGGCTGTCTTCAATATCAGCCAGACTCTAACTGGCCTGAAGAATGGTCTCTATGAGGTTCGCATCAATGGCGGTTTCCGTCCTTGTGGCGACGTCAACAGCAACAACTATGCAGCTGTTCTCTATGCTAATGGCAATGCGACTTATCTCCAGACTGTTCTGGACGATATGATTCCTGTTGACCAGGCAGTTGACAGAGAGAACTGTTATCTGGAAGGCGACATCGCTGACAAGGCTATCACCACTCTCGATGGTGACCAAGAGGTAACTCTGGGCTATGTTATCTGGGGTGTTCAGGGTAGTTGCTATGCATTCCAGGCAGGACGTTATCAGAACAGCATCGTAGCAACCGTTACGGATGGTACTCTGACCTTCGGCGTTAAGAATGAGGGTACAGGTGTTGCTGGCGACTGGACAGGTCTGGGTAACGCACGTGTCATCTATTTGGGTGAGCTTGGAAGCGATTTGTCTGATGGTGCTTTGGATCGTGCTATGGCTGGTCAAAGCAAGATTGTCGCTACTCTCGAGAACTACAATACCGATGCCGACACGGGTGAGGCTTACAAGTCAAAGCCTTATGTGAACCTGAATGATTTGGCTGCCTTGAGAAGCAATCTGGAGTCTGCTCCTGCAACTGCTGCTGAAAAGTATGCCATCATTGAGAAGAATACCGACCTCTTCTACTCTATCTATGATACCAAGGTTGCTTACATAGAAGCAATCGATGCTCATCTGCTGGTACAGTCTAAGTGGGAGGAGCACATGAACGTAATGTCTACCGATGAGCAGAATGCCCTGATGGATGCTATTTATAGCGTTCTGGACGGTTGCTCTGGTGTTTACAGTGCTTCTGAGGCTATTGCTGCCAAGAAGGAATTGTTCGAGAAGTATCCTTGCTATCTGGAGTTCGACGCACAGAAGACGAAGGGTAATATGGACTTCACAGAAGAGTCTGCTTTCGTTTATCATCTGACAGCTAACGGCAATCGTCCCAACATTGGCTTGAATAAGGTTACTTATGAGCCTTTGACTGAGGATGAGACCATTGTCACCTTCGAGTACAAGGCTAATTCTAAGGTAGAGTCCAGTTCTCTGTATTTCGCAAATCCCAGTGTGGTTACTACCAAGTACATCACCTTTGGTGACTTGGAGCCCGCTACTGAATGGACTCGCGTTTACATTGACATCGCTGACGGTATCAAAGAGTGGGGTTGGGGTTCTTCAACCACCGACTGGTTCCGTTGGGAGCTTTCTAAGGCTGGTACCTTCGAGATGGATGTTCGCAATATCCAGATTATCACTCGTGCCAAGATGGAAGAGCAGGGTGGCCAGACAATCAACGCTATCAACAGCATCGCTGCTGACCGCACAGATACTGGCATCTACACGCTCACTGGCGTACGTGTTGAGAAGCCCACTCAGAAGGGTATTTATATCATGAATGGCCGCAAGGTCTTTGTTCGCTGATTATATTAATCCTTTTCACCCCTGCCGCTCGATTAGGAGCGGCAGGGGATATTTAGTAAAAAACTTCTATTTTCGTAAGCGATATGAGAAAGGTTCTTGTCTCCCTATCAGTAATTTTGGTTCTGGCAATAAGTTCTTGTACAGAAAACATCGATACCTCAGCGCGTTATGTGTTTACTGAGCGTACCATTGCCGGTTATCTGGAGACCCATGAGGTATATAGCGAGTATGTTGAGTTGATGAAGCATGTCCCCATAAGTATCATGAGCAACTCCACTGTCTATCAGTTGATGACGGCTCGTGGTAACTTTACGGTCTTCGCACCAACCAACGAAGCTATACATGAGTATCTTCAGGAACTGGTCGACAATGAAATCATCAGTTATCCCTCTTGGGATGCTTTCCAGGATAGTACCAAACTGGATTCTATCCGGAAAGTGATTGTTATGAACAGTATTATTGATGGTGGAGACCTGGCCGAGCAGATCTATTACACGTCCAATTTCCCAGCACAGAACAATGCTGAGATACCATTGTCGAGTCTCAATGACCACAAGATAACCATCTACAGTCCTGAGAATGAGCCTGACAGCCTTTATATCAATGGCTTGTGCCCAATGGATGCCTTCAATCGTGACATCCCTGCCATCAATGGCGTTGTCCACATGATGCAAAAGGTGATTGCCCCCAACGACCTGACAGCCACGCGCTATCTGAAGGATGTTATTGAGAACAAGAAGGAGGGCTTCCTCCTCATGGCTCGCGTGCTTCAGGCATGCGGTCTTTTCGACACGCTGTCTGCCGTTCGCGACGAGGTCTATGAGACCATGTATCAGCGTGGTCAGATTCCTGATATGGAAAACTATCAGGACAAGGGTGGTGGCGATAAGTCTGCAACAGCAGGCGACCCTGATGCCCATGCTCCAGAGCATCGTAAGTACGGATTCACCATTTTCGCGGAGACGGATGAATACTGGCGTTCCCAAGGTATCGACCCAACTGCTCCTGATGCTCTGCAGCAGTTGCAGCAATGGATTCTGGACAACGGCATGTACTTGAGTGAGAAGACTTTTGCCACCGACGAGAATTATGATTCTCCCAAACACCTGCTCTACCAGTGGGTGACCTATCATATCCTGCCCATGCGTATTCCTGCCAACAAGTTGGTATACCATTGCAACGAAGTAGGTTACACCCTCTCCAACCCATATAGATACAGTATCCCCGTATTTGAGTGGTATTGCACGATGGGCGACCGCCGTCTGCTCAAGATCTTCGAGAGCAAGGAGAGCGAGGGTGTTTACCTGAATCGTTTCCCCAATCTTGATAACGGCCGCAAGGGCAATGGCCATGAGCTCAGCTGCGATGAGGACAAGGTAGGTTCCCTCATTCTGCGCGACGATGAACTGACCATCGTGAACGATATCGTCAATGCTTGCATCTATCCCATCGACAAACCTTTGGCATACACAGACGAGGTTCGCAACAACCTGGGTAAGGAACGCATCCGTATCGATCTTTTTGCCATGTTCCCAGAGGCTATCACCAATGGAATCCGTCGTGCGGACTCTATGGAGGGTAAGCATCAGCACGTCTATATCCCCCAAGACGGAGTCTACAAGTACTTCGATAACATGAGTATCCTCAACGAGGAAACCCATTTCATCCATTACAATGGTTATCGAATCAACTGGGCCAATTACTGTCAGGACGAGGATAAAGCCTTTGGCCGTTTCGATATCCGCTTTACCCTGCCTCCAGTTCCCAAGACTGGTACCTACGAGGTTCGTTACAAGACCTTGGCTACAGGCGCCCGTGGAGTCGTACAGACCTATTTCGGCTCTAATCCTAATAACCTTCCTGTAACAGGTATTCCCATCGATATGACGAAGGGTATTCTTGCCCTCTATGGTGAATCCAACAATATTGATGACACAGGCGACGAGGAGATCGATGCTGAGGTTGACCACAAGCTGCGCAACCACAATGTGATGAAGAGTGCCCGCCACGAGGTGCATGAGAGCAACTCCAGCCTGACAGCTCGCGACGATACCCGTTGCACCCGCCATCTCCTTTGGCGCGGAACCCTCGACCCAGACAAGACCTATTATCTCCGATTCAAGTCCGTGCTTGATTCTGACAGGAAAGAGCTCTATCTCGATTACATCGAGTTCTGCCCCAAGGAGATTTACGATAACCCAGCTGAGCCTGAGGACGTTTGGTAAACATTACATATTCACATACAAAGAACCCCAGAAGCCACTCATAACTTCTGGGGTTCTTCTTTTCCCTGAATTCACGCATCATTGGCTTTCAAGTTTACCCTGCGATAATGCATCTCGTTGCTTCCTCAAATACGACACGTCGTTTGGGCTCACACGGCATATCATTTCGTCCGATTCCACGTGTTTTTTTTCCTACTGCATTTTGGCCTACACTCTACACCGCATGCCCTTAACTCGTTGACTATTAGAAAGAAACGCGGGTGTAGGCAGTTTTGTGAGCCTACACCCGTATATCTCGCTAATTCAGAATGTATTAAGACCCCCTGGTGTAGAGTGTAGGGCATTTTTGAGTTCATTGCGTTCTGCGTCAATTTAGGTGGTGAATAAAGGTTGGAGAATCTTACCTAATACGCTGATTTATAACATGATTTTGAGACCTATAATAATTGTATATATTAACCTACTATTTTGCGTGCTGAGTTAAAGAAACAAGAAAGGAATATGAATGAATAGGCAAGAGCCAAGATGGCATGGGCAAACTCATATATGTTGTGGAGCAAAAACTGAATTGGAATTACCACCTAAATTGACGCAGAACCGTTCATTGCGTTCGCTAAATAAAAACCGATAATGACATCCCCGTCTGTAATCTTTGTAATCTTTCGTCTCATCGAGGTTTTGATAAGTTTTTTTTATGAATTTCATACGAAAATATATGGATATTATTTCTTCCCACTTATGTTACTATTGAAAAAAAGTGCGTCAATATCTAAATAAACATGTTTATTTCTTTGAGAAAATAGAAGTATTCTTCTGTTTGTCGATTTTTTTTTATATTTTTGCAACAAGTATCGCCGATGCGCTATTGATTGGGTTTTATCAATTCCCATAACAAAGAAACAAGAAATGGCGCACGCTTCGACTAATTTCCTGAGTGCAGGAGGGCGATATGTTTTTGTGGGTAAATAATAGCGTTTGCTGTTTACAGAACATTCCAAAGCTTGGTCGCAGAAGAAGTCGTAAGTAAAACATGCAGACGTTCACGCTATGCGTGGACGTTACTTGTTTCTTACGACGGGTATGACCAAGCACCTGGAATGTGGATGAGTAATTGTCCACGTTTTTTGTGTTTGGCCATGCTTTTGTTTTATAGAGAGCAACGCATAAACGAATAGCGCTTATGCAAGCTAATAACGACAATCCAGTACTGAACAATCCATACGAGGAGCCGAAGTATTACTATGATACCGATATGAATGGTAACATAGATTATCAGACCGTCATCAATGGTCGTCGTCCTTTTGGCTATGATGTGAATATCGTACCTAAAAAACGAGGAGACAAAATGCTCTTCTCGCAAGAGGATTTTATATCTGTTGACCCTAATGCTGAATTCATCAACACCATACGCAAAGAAGTAAAGACGTGGCGCGAGGCTGGCTATCCTAAGGCCACACGCATAACCAAAGAATTGCTCGATTTCTGGTTTAACAACAAGGAGCGCAGGGCCAACCTCAGTTTGTTCTTTTGTCAAAGAGAGGCTGTCGAAACAGCTGTTTGGTTGAACGAAATAGCAGAACGTGACCCCAATACTGGCAACTATATCCTGAATCTGCTTGGTGAGCGTCGTCATACTGTTTCCCAGGATGATGCTTTCGTGCTTCCTCGTACAGCCTTTAAGATGGCAACAGGCACAGGAAAGACAGTAGTTATGGCGATGCTGATTCTCTACAATTACTTGAATAAGCGAGCCAACACGATGGACACCCACTATGCTGATCACTTCCTGCTCTGTACACCAGGCATTACCATTCGTGACCGCTTGGGTGTGCTTCAGTTAGACAACAACAGTAGCGACACATGGCGCAAAACAGATTACTATCATCAACGAGGACTTATCCCCAAGCAGTTTGAAAAGGAGTTGGGTGGTCTGAACTCCAGTATCACCATTGTTAACTACCAGCAATTCTTGCCACGAGTCTTTTCTGGCAAGCATGCCTCACCATTAGACGGAAAACAGAAATGGGTAAATGGCGAATTGGTCACACAAAAGGACAAGGAGGACTACAGCGTGATGCTGAGCCGTATCTTGGAAAAGGGTGTGAAAGGCAAACGTATCGTCGTTATCAATGATGAGGCACACCATTGTTACCTGCCCAAGTCCATTAAAGACAGAACGCTCAGTGACGATGAAAAGTCCGACCTGAAACAAGAGAATGAGACCGCTATGGTATGGTATGAAGGTCTGCGCCAGATGAAACTCTTGGGTTACAAGCTCCAGCACGTTTACGACCTCTCTGCCACTCCTTATTATCTGAAAGGTTCCGGCTATCCAGAATATTCACTCTTCCCATGGGTGGTCAGCGACTTTGGATTGGTAGATGCTATTGAGAGCGGCTTGGTAAAGATACCCTATCTGCCAGCATACGACAACACGCCAGACCTTGACGAGCCCAAACTTCGTAACATATACGATTCTATCAAGGACAAGTTACCTAAACGAGGCATACGTGCCCAAAAGAAGAAAGATAAGGAAGATAATGTAGAAACACCATTGATAGCCCAAGCTCCTAACCTGCCTACCTTACTGAATACGGCTTTGGAGCAATTCGTCAATGATTATATTGATTATGATAGAGGACTTCGTCAGTCTTTCGAAGAGATGGGAACACTTTATACAGCTCCACCCGTATTGATTGTGGTATGCAACAACACCACCGTTTCGCACGAAGTCTATCGAGACATTGCAGGCTATCAGGATGGTGTGGACGAAGAGGGCGAGCCCAAATACAGAAAAGGACGTTTCGATGTATTCTCGAATTACGATGGTATGGGACTGCCCAAGGACAAATTTCCCACCTTGCTTATTGACTCTTCAGCCATAGATGAAGCTTCCACACGTATCGATGAAGCATTCAAGAAAGCATACGCCAATGAGATAGAGGAATTCAAACACGAATATGCCAACCAACATGGAGCTGGTTCTGCTGATAATCTGACTGATGCTGATATTCTGCGTGAAGTAGTGAATACTGTGGGCAAGCCAGGTAAGTTGGGAGGGGACATCAAATGCGTAGTCAGCGTGTCAATGTTGACAGAAGGTTGGGATGCCAATACGGTTACCCACGTTTGTGGTATCAGAGCTTTTGGCAGTCAGTTGCTTTGTGAGCAGGTGGTGGGTCGTGCCTTGCGTCGTCAGAATTACGATTTGTTGCCTTATGATGCAAGAACAGGCGAAGAGATAAATTCCAAAGACCTTTATAAATATAATAAGGAGAACATCACTTATAAGTTTCCTCCAGAATATGCGCGTATAATAGGAGTTCCTTTCAACACATTCAAAGGAGGAAAAACAGTTGTAACGAAACCTCAGAAGCCAAAGACCATTATTCGTGCTTTACCTGAACGACAACAACAGATGGAGATTCGTTTCCCAGTAATAACAGGTTATCGCTCAGATAATGCAGAAGGAATTATGCCAGCTGACTTCTCCAAATCAAACAAGTTCGTGCTCGACTTCAACAAGATTCCCACAGAAACCATTCTACAAACTGTTGTCAATGGCGACCAGAAGTTAATTAAGACGGACTATATGGAATTGCGTGACAGTCAGGTTGTTTATTACTTTGCCCACCTGATGATTCGTGAATACTACACAGACCCAAATGGCTATCAAAAATTCCAAAAGTTCCCAGATATCAAAAAGATAGTGGAAGTATGGTACAACACGCAGCTGGAAATCAGAGGAGGCGACGGAAGTCTGGAACAAAGACGCTTGGTGATGCTGTGGGACTACAAGGCTGTATTAGGCAGTATCATGGAAGGCGTGCATGAAGCTAATAAAGAGAAAGAAATCATTACGGCTGTCCTCAACTACTACAACCCAGAAGGCAGTACCATTCATGTGTTCCGTCCCACAAACAAGACCGTATGGCCCACTCAGAAAAGTCACGTCAATTATATCATTGCTGAGGATAACAGTTGGCAGCAGATTGCAGCACAAACACTCGACCAGATGGAATGTGTCGTTGCATGGGTTCGCAATCAATTCCTCGGCTTACGCATCCCTTACACCGTTGGTGATGAGAATAAGGAATACCAGCCTACATTCATTGTTCGTGTCAAGGGAATAAATCTGATAGTAGAGTGTGAGGACTTCGACAGCGACAAGTCTGGCAACAAAGAAGCCAAGCGCCACTATCTGAAAGACTATTGGATTCCTGCTGCCAACAACCTCAAGACCTACGGTACTTGGGACTTGCTGGAAGTAAGAGACATTGACCAATTAGAAAAACTCATAAACGAAAAAATCAAGCAACTATGACATACGATAAGAATCGCCCCGTAAGTAGTATTAAGCACAACGATAAGCGTGCTGCCATTCCTGATAGTGCCCATCAAGGAGAGGAGCAGATGGCTATTAGTGGCATGCCAGAACAGAGTGAATACGACATATTCCGCCATGAGTTCCAGCGTGGCAGAGATCCGGAACTCTATTGGCTCAACAAGTATAAGAACGACGATGAGGACAATCCCGACTATATGCCGCAGTTGCGTACAGACATCCGAAGCCTGTATAAGCATGAGGACATCCGTCCGGAGGCCATCATCGACAGTCTCTATGAACTGCATGAGCATAAGAGCGAGAGTGCCAAGTTGCAGCTTGACTTGTTCGGAGATTTTGAGGAAGAGCAAGAGGATGAACTGGAACGATTAGCAGGTTACTACAAGCATAGCGACAATTGGCAGAACCGATTGATTCAAGGTGACAGTTTGCTGGTGATGAATTCCTTGCTGAATCGTGAGGGCATGAAAGGGCAGGTTCAATGCATCTACTTTGATCCACCATATGGAATCAAGTATGCCTCTAACTGGCAGATGAAGTTGAATAGTCGAGATGTAAAAGACAATGATTCAAATATCTCTGGAGAGCCCGAAATGATTAAGGCATTCAGGGACACATGGGAATTGGGTATCCACAGTTATCTTTCATATTTGCGTGATAGACTGGTAATGGCAAGAGAATTGCTTCACGAAAGTGGTTCTATCTTTATGCAAATATCAGATGAAAACCTGCACCTTGTTAGGAATATTATGGACGAGGTCTTTGGAAGTGAGAATTTCTTTGCTTTGATTACATTCAAAAAGACGCTACCATTAGGAAGCAAAGGGCTTGCAGGCATTTCAGATTATATAATATGGTATGCGAAGGATAAAGAAAATGTAAAATATAGACAATTGTATGAAGATAAACCAATAGGGCAAGGAACAGGATATACATGGGTAGAATTGTCAGACGGAAGCAGACGTAAAATGACATCTGAAGAAAAGAACAATCCAATGCTATTGCCAAAAGGATCGCGTGTTTTTTTCACTAGTACATTGTCATCTTCAGGTTATACTCCATCATGTATGTATGATTTCGAGTTAGATGGTATAACATATAAGTGTGGTAGAAAGAGTTGGCGCACAAATAAGGTTGGAATGGAAAAACTCATTTCAATGAAACGAATTATTGCGCCAGGAAGCTTACCTTGTTATATTCTTTATCATGATGATTTCCCTTACCAAGAAAATAATAACCTTTGGGACGATACACATGGTGCAAGTGACATTCAATATGTTTGCCAAACATCTACGAAAGTAATACAACGTTGTATATTAATGGCATCTGATCCTGGGGACCTTGTTCTCGACCCAACATGTGGTAGCGGAACCACAGCCTATGTAGCTGAGCAATGGGGACGCAGATGGATAACCATAGACACGAGTCGTATAGCTTTGAACATTGCAAAGAAGCGACTGACCACGGCTTTATTCCCATATTATAAAACTCACGATGATAGCGAGAATCCCAATATCCGTAGAGGCTTTGTTTATAAGAAGGTGCCACATATCACCCTGAAGGCTTTGGCTAATGATTTGCCTTTTGATGAAGAAACGCTATACGACCAGCCTGAAGAGGATAAGAAGCGAATTCGTGTGAGTGGCCCGTTTACGGTTGAGACCTTACAGAGCCTTGATGTAAGTTCGCCAGAGAGCTTGAATGACAAGCAGAATGACTACGACGAATATGCAGCCTTTACAGAGCGTATCTTCAACAACCTGAAGTCTAATGGTATTCGTAATGGGGTGAAGCAGCAACAGGCCGTGATGCACTCGATGGAACATTTGGATGAGCCTTATCTGAATGCCAAAGGCTATTATAAACAGGAGGACGGTACGGAGCATTGTGTGTTCTTTATGATTGGTCCCAAGTTTGGTACTGTCAGCAAACACGCTGTGAACGAAGCCGTACGTGCTTTCCGCCAGCATCTGGACGAATCGAACTGGCTTGTGATTCTTGGATTCTCCTTTGAGGACAGCATTGAGAGTGGCGAGAACAAAGACTATAACTTTGGTACGTTCCAAGTGTCAAAGGTTCGTATGAGCGACGATCTGCTGCAAGACGGTCTGCTGAAGAAAGACAAGAAAGCGGGCTCGTTTATCATCATTGGTGAGCCAGACATCAGTTTGGTAAACGATGGCGACGGCAAATGTCATGTAGAGATTAACGGCATGGATATGTACGACCCCATCCAAGATGAGGTGAAGGCCCGCAACGTGAACGACATCGCCTATTGGGAAATGGACGACAACTATACGGGCGGACTCTTCAAGGTGCGTAGCATCCACTTCTGTGGTGGCGACAAGAAAGACTTTGCCGCTTGGAGAAAGGGTCTCGATACTGTTGCGAAGGACTTGGCCAAAAAGAAGGCTGAACGCACACTTTGCTTGGAGTTCAACGAAGACATCTGGGATACACTTTATGACTTTAAGAGCGAGCCAATCCCATACGAAAAAGGCAAGAAGATTGCTGTACGAGTAGTCTCGCAGTTTGGTGAGGAATCAACGAAAGTACTTGAAATGTAGTTGATATGAAATACTGGATAGTCCCAAGTAATGACCACATTTTCCGCATTGGTGATGCTTTAAAGGCTCAAGGTGGATTGGTGGATTGGAGAATGTCGAACAACTTCTCCATAGGTGATGTAGTGTTTATCTACAAGACTAAGCCTGAACAGCGTATTCGCTATAGGATGGAAGTAGTTAATGTGGGACTAAATATTGATGAAGCGTTCGACCAAGAACCATATTGGACGGACATGGATATCTATTACAGTGGACTTGGAAGCTACAAATATGTCCGATTCAAACTTTTGGAAGAGTATGCTGACGATATTATGTCATTACATCATCTGCACGAACATGGATTATTTGGTAATATCCAAGGCGTTCAGCAATGTAAGAACGAGGAACTGATGAAGTTCTTGCTCAATCCCTATGAAAAGGTAAATGATGATGTTTATGATGTTGATTATCCGGCAGAAGACGAAGAGCTATACGAAGGAGCTGTAATAAAGGTGTTAGCCAACAAATATGAACGCAACCAAAAGGCCAGAAAGGAATGTATAGCAAAGAAAGGGTGTAAGTGTTTGGTTTGCGGACTCGACTTTGAAGAAACATATGGAGAAAAAGGGCGCAACTTTATTCATGTTCATCATGTGGTTCCTATCTCAAGTATAGGTAAGGAATACCAGTTGAACGTAGAAACCGATTTGGTTCCGGTTTGTCCCAATTGCCATTATATGTTACATCGGAAAGATCCTCCATACACAATACTAGAACTGAAGGAATATCTGATTGAACAGAATCTTGGTGCCCCCCTGATGGCGGCAGAACCTGATGTTGAATACAACAAGTCTGCAGATTTAATTGTGGGAGTTGTTAAGCCAGAGAGTTTAGAGAAATTCAAAAAGAACGAGGCAAACATGTATTACTTTGGACGGAAATTCCCATCGAAATATAATCTGAAACAGATACGTTATTTTGCTCCTTATTATGAAGGAGGTATCAGAGGGTATTACGATGTTAATTCTGTCAGGACAGCAAGGAAATCAGAGATTAGTGATTCTAGTGAGGAGAGTGCGAATAATGATATTAGGATAGTACTGGATTTAGGTACATATCATAAAATCCTGGATAAACCTCAACAAGTACATCTGGCCTATTATAGTTATGCGTTTCTATCGTTAAGTGATACTTTCTGAATAGCGAGATGCTCCTTACTCCTTTCACCTCTTTCAAAGTCTCTAGATTTGTATCATCTTATCGGCTGATATGCCTCACTCATACTCTGTCTCATCTATTTGCTGATTTCTGCCTAGGTCTTGGTATGCCTGATTCAGCATTTCCTTGGTTACCTCAAAGTCGCGGCAGACTTCACGATTGGGGTCTTGAGTGCTATGGCTGAAGAGCCAGTCGTAGGTCTGGTACATGTAGAAGAGGCGAGCGGGCCTTCCATGATCCACTCCTGGCAGCTTTGTGTATATCAGACGCGATTCGTCGCCCGTAGCCTTGATGGCATTCACCACACGGTCTGACTCTTTGATAGAAACGGCACGGTCTGCTGTCCCATGAATGATCCAAAGGGGTACTTTCGAGAGGCCTGACAGGTCCTTCACGCTGCCTCCTCCACAAATGGCCATCGCTGCTGCCACTCGCTCAGGATAGGTGGCCGTGAAGTCTATCGTTCCGTAACCTCCCAGGCTCATTCCGTAGACATAAATGCGTGTTGTGTCTACCGCATAGTGCTCGATAGCCCAATCCACTATCTTCATGATTTTTTCAGGTCGCCATGCCCCTCCGTTGTTCTGAGGAGCCAGGATGTAGCTGTCTATGCTTCGCCCCCTCGCTACAGCGCTGATAGGGCCGTACCGTTTTACTTTGTCCAGGTTGTTGCCACACAGGCTGGCTCCATGCAGAAAGATGAGGAGGGGGAAGTGGGCGTTGGGATCGTCTTCCACCTGCGGGTCAAGGAACCAGTAGTTGTAGCTACCTGGAACCGTCCCCTTGAAAGCCTTGAATTCTTGCCCTGCTGAAGGCACACACATCAGGACGAGCAGAAGTATATATATGACTCTGGTCATGGTTCAATATATTTTCGCAGACAAAGATACGCAAAATTTTTGAGAATACTTTTGTGCTTTGACAAAAAGGGTATAACTTTGCATGAACTTTCAAAAAGAGCACTTTTGAACTATAATATATGAATAAGGTAAATACTCCCGTTTTGCTGCTCACGGGTTACTTGGGCAGCGGTAAGACTACACTTCTCAATCGTATTCTTTCCAATAGGAAAGGCATTAAGTTTGCTGTTATTGTAAATGATATTGGTGAGGTTAACATCGATGCTAATCTGATTCAACAGGGTGGCATCGTTGGCCAGAGCGACGATAGCCTTGTGGCTCTCCAGAATGGTTGCATCTGCTGCACCCTGAAGATGGATCTCGTCCAGCAGTTGCACGATATCGTATCCATGCATCGTTTCGACTATATAGTCATCGAGGCAAGCGGTATCTGCGAGCCTGCTCCCATTGCTCAGACCATTTGCTCCATCCCTCAGCTGGATGCACGTTATTCTGAGGGAGGAACGCCTGTGCTTGATTGTATCGTGACGGTTGTTGATGCGCTGCGTATGCGTGATGAGTTTGGCAACGGCGACAATCTTGTGCGCGACAACATCGATGAAGACGACATCGAGAATCTCGTCATCCAGCAGATAGAATTCTGCAACATTATCTTGCTCAACAAGGCTGCAGAGGTGACTCCCCAGGAATTGCGTCGCATCCGTGAGATTATCCGTTCCCTCCAACCCAAGGCTGAGATTCTGGAGTGCAACTATGGTGATGTTGACCTCGATAAGATTGTGAACACAGGCATGTTCGATTTCGACAAGGTTGCCACCTCTGCCGCTTGGATAGCAGAGCTCGAGCATCACGATGAGGATGACGACGAGGATGAGGATGAGCACGAGCATCATCATGAGCACGAGGATCATGATGAGGAAGAACACGACCACCATGAAGGTCATCATCACCATCATCATCACGACGATGAAGGCGAGGCTGAGGAATATGGTATCGGCACGTTCGTTTATTACCGTCGACAGCCGCTCAAGCTGAGCCTCTTTGATCATTTCGTCGCTCGAAATTGGCCAGCCAATATCATCCGCGCCAAGGGAATCTGCTATTTCACACGCGAAGAGGACACGTGCTATGTCTTCGAGCAGGCAGGCAAACAGTTCTCTCTGCGCAATGCCGGCCAGTGGTATGCCACTATGCCTAAGGATGAGTTAGAGAACATGCTGGATCGTGATGCAGGACTTCGCCGTGACTGGGATCCTGATTATGGCGACCGTATGCAGAAACTTGTCTTTATCGGTCAGAATCTCGATAAAGAGCTCATCACTCGTGAGCTGGATGCCTGTCTCGACAATCGTTGAGACCACCTCTCACTCATGCCTCATAATAGCTGGATGTCCCAATTCATCTGTAATTGGGAATCCAGTTGTTTCAGAATGCGAACTTTTTCCTCTGTCTTGGTCTTCTTGAAGATAAAGAGTCCTGGGCGTAGCATCCTGTAGTTGGAGATGCGTTTGCGTTTGCCAGAACTATCGTGAATGAAAAGAGGGTTGTGGCGAAGGATGAGGTGGTCGATTGCTTCCAGCTGATCCATTCCTGCTTCCTGCAGCGCAAGGAGAAAAGTGGCTTCGTTGGTCTTCTCCTGTAGTATCCGTCCATCGAACGTGTTGACTCGAAGGATTCGACGTGTTCTTTTCTCATGACGAACGAGTTCTTCCTCGCTCATGCGCTTCATGCGCCGTTCCTCTCTCGCAGCCTCTTTGCTGAGAATCTTTTGTGAGATCTCGATGAGAATCTCCTTGGGGACTTCCGTATCAAGTTTCCCTAATACACGCAAGGTGGTTTTGAGGTCTTTGAGCCGTTGGTCAGACATGAGGTTGCGGGATGATGAGAAAGGAATGCGGATGAGTGATTCTGCTAGAGATCAAGGTGTTAGCATCTTCAGATAATAGTCGCGAACGTCCGACCAGTGATAATAGGGCGCCAGGTCTGACGGGATAGGGAAGGTGACCTCGTTCTCGCAGAGAAGGGCTTTGACGAGAATGTCATCAGACTTCTTCTTGCGATAGAAGATGAGCTGAAGATTCCCACCCATTGGGATGATGCGATGGAGCCACCAGTTGCGATCAGGCAGGTCTTCCAGATCATCGATGATGGCCCCATAATCTCCCAGGTTCATTAGTGAGACGAGAGGCATCAGACATGCGTCATGACCAAAACGGAGATTCGCTTGGCACGTGCCCTCTGCGATGGCTTTATCCGCTGACTCGATGATGTTGCGCAGGAGGTTCTCAGCCAAGTGTGGCATATAGCCTTTGCTGATGGGCGACGAGCTTCGAGCGACGTACCAAAAAGCGTTGTCGCACAACCAGTTGTCGAGAAGTTCCTGTTCATCGAAGAGGTCCCAGAAAGAGACATCAGTATCATGGCTTTGCTGATTGGAGATAATGGCTGACATATTTCCTGTGAAGTTCTGAATGTCAAGGCTGTCTTGAGCGAACTTCGTGTCTGTGAAAAGAGCATGCAGGAAATGATCGAGATGCATGTGATTGCGCCTGTAGGCTGCCAACTCATTGTCTCTGGCCTGACGTTCCAACTCATTGGCCTTCTCGTTTCCATAGACCATATACCACATGTCGGCCTGACTGGCATCAGCCTTGACGTGAAGTCGAGGATTGAAGGCCTGGAATACCTTCACCTCGTTAAGCATAGACAGGGCACATCGCATGACGACACTGGATTTGCAGTCAATCAGACCTTTCCCTCTGAAGACTTCAGGAAAGTTCTTTGTCATACGTTGTGCGATGCCTTCATGCTGGCGGGCACCCAAAGGTGTCAGTTCGCCAATACGGCCCTTCGACTCCTCCTGAATCTGGCGTAGTTGTGCGAGAACTTCGCGGCCACGAGGGGTAAGTTTACCATATTGGTCTGCTTTGGTCAAAGATTCCACAGACATCTTGTATAGTTTCGCATCATGCAACCAACGGCTTCCGTGTCGCCCGTAGTGACTGATATAGAAAGGTTTATACCCTTTTGGAGCTGGGGTCAGACTGGGCAAGGGATGCTCAGGATAAGGGTAGGCGTAGTACCCTCCGCCACTGATGTTCTTGTCTTTACGAATCTCTTCGATAATGGTTTTCTGTGCCCAAATCCCATTTGTGAGAATCAGGAGTGCAAGCACATAAAGTATTCTCTTCATGTTGTCAGGTTCAGTGGTTATACGTTATGCTTCAGAATTTAAAACTTTCACTCTTGACGTAGATCCGATAATGCTTGATACTCTCTGGTGCACCTGCTTCTGCGCGTGGTAAGTATCGGAAACCCGTGAAGGTTTGATCCTGCCCGAGGTCGATGATCAGATGGTGGGGGAACTTCACTCCCTGATTCGTTGACCAGTAGGTACTCTCCTGAAGGTCGAAGATCTTGTCGGCGGTCTTGTTGCCGCTCTCGATGTCCTCGTCGTCGCAGTACGCCACCTGCCAGGGCTCACGCGAGAGGCGCTTGCCGTCGGCTCCGAGCATATACCACTCAGCAATGCAGCAGTACTCGCGGTTCATGTGGCTGTTGAGGGCCTCGATGCAGACGTATCGACCGCTGACGGGCTGCGCGAATTTCACCTCTTGCCAACCATTGCCAGCCTTGAACTCACCTTCAAGAACAGGCTTTTCGCCAGTAAGATCCAATGTCTGACCTTCCAAACGATGCGTCTGCGGGCGGTCAAGGTTCAACTTGTCGATGATAGGTTTCTGTAAGCCTTCGATTGTTTTCTCGCCACGTGGTCCCATCACGTCGAGAACGATGACCTCATTCTTACCTTTCTTCAGCCAACAGCCTGGCACGTAGAGCGTCTGCTGCGGACCGATGTACCAGTGGCGACCCACGGCATGACCGTTGACATAGACCTGTCCCTTGCCCCAGTTCTCGAGGTTGAGGAAAGTGTCGCCCACCTTATTTATATTAAAGTAGCCGCGATAGTAGCCGATGCCCTCGAGCATTACTTCCACACACTTACCATTATGCATGTGAGGCATCACTTCCACACATCTATAACGCGATTGGAAGGCATTCTTGGCTGTCTCGTAGTCGTCTTGCAGACGAGCCTTGATCCACCGACGGGGCTTCCATGTTGTTTCGTTGTTGTCAACTTCAGCTGTGATAATAACGTCGCTGACAATGCCCTTGAAGTCCTTGATGGCACGACCAAAATTGATGCGTCCCATGCCCTCTACGAGAATCATCAGATAGTCGCCTTTCTTCACGGCAGGCAGTTTCAATGTCTGTTCGTGTTTCACACGATCCACCTTGCCAATGAACTTGCCATTGATGAATACCTGAGCATAATCGTGGGCATCCAGCTTCATAATACTCGGAACGGGGATTTCGGGTAACTCCGTAACGTACATCATTGATCCCCAGCCAAAGTCCATCTCCTCAAAGGTCATCAAACCGCCCTTAACAGCGATGCTGTCGCAACCGTAAAACAGCGGCTCAAACTCCTTCAGCTCGAACTTTGGAATGGCAATGGTGGGATATTCCTTCGGCACGGCAGGTAACTTCTTCAAGCCTACCCATTTCTGATTGACGGGATCCCAGTTGCCGCTGTACTTCTCCATCGCCTTGCGCAGTTTCCAGAACTTGTCGGTCACCTGACCAGCCTCGTTGATGGGCGCATCGTAGTCATAGGAGGTGACGTCGGGAGCAAAGCCGGGGCTGTTGGCGCCTGCCCAGTGGCCCCAGTTGGTACCTCCGTGGGTCATGTAGAGGGAGAAGCTGATGCCTCGGTCGAGCATCTGCGAGATGCCATCGACCATTGCCTCGGCACCGCGTGTCTCGTGGCGACCGCCCCACTTGTCGAACCAGCCACTCCAGAACTCAGAACACATTTTGGGACTATTTGGACGCAACTCGCCCAGTTTCTTGAACTCGTTGTCGATATTGGCACCCGTGCCGAAGTTCATCGTCCAAGTCAAGTCATCGAGGCCGTTCTTGGTGAAGTTCGAGCTCCAGTCGCATTGGAAGAGTTCCACCTGATCAAATCCACTCTTGCGGATGATGTCTCGCACGGCGCTGATGTAAGGCTTATCTTCGCCATACGAACCATACTCATTCTCCACTTGCACCATGATGATGGGTCCGCCTTTCTCGATGGTCAGGTCACCCAACTGCTCGCCCACCTTCTTCTCGAAAGTCTCCAGGCGCTCCATGAAATAAGGATCCTGCTCGCGCAGACGGATATCCTTCTTCTTCAGCAGCCACCAGGGCAGACCGCCCATCTCCCATTCGGCACAGACGTAAGGACCAGGACGCACAATGATGTACATCCCATTCTTTTGGGCCAGTTGCACGAAGGCGCGTATGTCATTGTTGCCTGTGAAATCAAATTGGCCCTCTTGCTGTTCATGAATGTTCCAGAAGATATAGATGCAGAGGGTGTTCATCCCCAACGACTTACACATCTTGATGCGCTGGTCCCAGTATTCACGTGGGATGCGTGGATAGTGCACCTCTGCTGCCTTCACCACAAAAGGTTTTTCGTTGAGCAGGAAAGTCTTGTTTCCGATTCGAAAACTACCGGAATGACTTCCTGTTTGTGCAGAGATATTACAGAATGCTGTAAAAACAGATAAACATACGAATAGAAAAAGTTTTTTCATGGATTTATTCGTTTAGTGGGCGATAATTAACTTTCATTGTTGAGAGACGCATCAGATGGTCATTAAGTCGGTATAGATATGAATCCCAACCTTGTTGACTTTGTGTGGTCCATGCTTTTTCAGCCAAAGCAAGGGCACGAGGGAATACCATGTACTGCATGCGAGCTTCGGAAGGAATATATTCACACCAGATGTTGGCTTGCATCCCTTTCACCAGTTTCTTCTGCTCAGCGGATAAATCAGTAGGAACTACGTTACCTTCATAGAGGGTACGCATCGTATTGTTGTCTTGCGGATAATCGAAGTAACAATAGGTAGTGGGACAACAAATGACCTCGTTGCCTCCAGCTGTTGAACGCTGTACCACATCACCATGATATCCTTGCCACCAGTTGACGGTAGCAGTAGGAGAAACGCCACCTTCAAGAATTTCATCCCAGCCGATTAGACGACGTCCGTTCTCGTTGAAGTATTTTTCCATTTCACGAGTAAACCAAGACTGCAGTTCCTCCAGTCCACCCAGATTCTGTTCCTTGATTCGAGCTTGGCAAAGAGGGCAGTTGGCCCATTTTCCACGTCCAACCTCATCACCGCCTATCTCTGTAAAATTGTAAGGGAAAAGTTCGAATACCTCCTTGAAGACATCACGACAGAACTGCATCACGGAATCGCTACCCAGACAGAGAGGGTCAGTACCGTCGTGGCCACAGCTGAGCCAGGGATAACATTGAGTAGCCATCCAGTTGTGACCAGGCATATCGATTTCAGGTACTACATCGATACCTCGAACAGCAGCATAAGCAACTATCTCGCGGATATCGTCCTGGGTATAATAACCGCCATACAGACGTTTGCCATCCTGAATTTTGAAATAGTTTTGTGGGAGGTGCATAACAGGATTCTTCTCATTGATTGCTCTTTGCTCGCAGGCTACGTCAATATATTCTTCCTTTGGATTCCGCCAGGCTCCCATGTCAGTCAGCAAAGGATATTTCTTTATCTCGATTCTCCATGCCTGGGAGTCAATCAGGTGCCAATGAAACTTCGAGAATTTGTATAATGCCATGATATCGATCAAACGTTTTGTCTCGCTGACAGAGTAGAAGTGGCGAACAGGATCGAGCATTAAGCCACGCCATTCGTAGATGGGAGCATCCTGAATCTTTACGGCCGGCACTTCCCATTTCAAGCCACGAATCACAGCCTCCGCTTCAATCTGATAGGGCAGTAATTGGCGAAGTGTAGAGATACCATGGATGATACCTTTATAACTGGAAGATTCGATAGTGACCCCTTCAATGCTTGACTGCAGAGTATAGCTTTCGTCCTCTTGGTTCACAGGAGAGGTCAGTTGTAGGGATATGTTCCCTTTGACGCCTTTTTTAGGAGTGATGTTGTATCCAGTGGCTGGAGCCAGTTTCTCTATCAGGTATTGGGCTGCTGGCTCAAGGATTTCATTGTTATATCCAATAGTAAGTTTCTCAGGCAGGACATAACAGCCTTTCTTCACTTCGATGCAGGTGGGTTGAGGAATGATGTTTACGCTGGCTGTGACTTGCTTGCAACCTAATAGCGCTAAACTGGTAATCAGTAGATATCTGAGTCGTTTCATGATAAAGAATAATTTTTGTTATATTTTCATTAAAGTTATATGCAAAGGTATTATTTTTTTTGCAAAAAAAGCAGAAAAGGTCTACCTTTGTCCGAGAAATCGATCGATATGTGGCTTATTAAGTGGATTTTGGCTATTTATGGTTATCGTCATGGGGGATTCTGGATGATGATTTGGTTCTTCTTTCTAGGAACCATGATAGAAGGATTCTTTACCCGAAAGAAACGTGCCAAACAAGCGGACGAGTTCTTTCAACAGCAAGCCAACTATCAACGCCGTTATCAAAGGTATCGCCAGACTTATCAGCGTCCACAGGAAGCCAACTCATTACGCAAGGCTTATCAGACACTAGGTGTTCCGCCCACTGCTACAGATGACGAGGTGAGGCAGGCTTACCGTAAGCATGCCATGCAGAACCATCCAGATCGAGTGGCACAAATGAGCGAGGAAATCCGTCAAGTTGCCCAAAGGAAGTTTCAGGAGATAACAGAAGCCAGAGATCTGATTTTCAGGCACAGAGGAATTTAGTCGTCCTTCTGGAGGTTCTATCTTTTCACCTTGGCAGTCTTGTTTCCCACGTGGATGATATAGATTCCATGAGGAAGAGAACTGAGGGATATGGTTTCATCGTTCTGCTCAACCTTCGCAGAGTAGATGATGTGACCAGAGGCATTATAAATGCTGAAGAGTTCTCCACGACCATGCTGGATATTGATGGCCTCATTTTCGGGATGAAGGGATATCTCAGTAGAGGCTATGCTGCGGACGGATGTTTCTTCGTCAGGCATGATTGTTATGGATCGTATGGCATTGTTGTATGCGGATGTCATGCGTGCAGTATTTCGTGAGCAGACGTAGGAGCCACCCGTACAATCAACACTTCTGAACATGCGGATTTTGTATCCCTCTTTGGCAATCTCCACTGATGAGATATCGTTTGCGGCGATACCATAAAGTGCAAGGTCTGCTTGCGTGAATTCACCCTCAGGAAGTCCTACGCAGTACCCTTTGTAGTTGTACTCACTATAGCAATTGATTACAACGTCTTCTTGAGGCACAGTCATGCAATGGAAAGTACGGTTCATGGCAGATGCCCATTGGTTGAGATTCCATGTCTCATCATTATAGACCCATACAAAACCGCCAGTAGCTGCATTGCTTTTATACCATGTTTCCATTTGAGCGATGGATGTGTTCATGTCAGTCTGGTAATTGGTACGGCCTGCATGACGGGTGGTGCATCCATTGAAATTCCAGTCAGTGGGATTGTTGTAGGCTCCGCCGTCATAGCATTGCACCATAATGCGGTCTACCGCCCATGGACGATTGGAATGAATCTTGGAACAGAGACTTGTCCAGAAACTCTTATTCGTGTAAGGAGCGAGGGTAGTTTTATAGCCAAGCCGATGCATCATAATATGGAACTTGGAGGCTGACTCAGCATCATAACAATGTTCGTCATCATTGTTGACAGCTTCTACCTCAGGTAAGGCATCTTTCAGAGCCTTGAAGTTCTTGTAAAGAATGGAATTGGAACCTGTTCCACTTGAGTTTACAAGTTTCTTGATGTTGTCGTATGAAGTGTTTCCCCATCCGCCGATGCATATTTCTACACGTTGAATACTGGTTAGAGCTGTCTTCAGGTTCGCCACGTCTTCCTGGTAATGTGGTTGGGTTTTAGCAAAGACGTATTCGCCATTTTTCACAATCGTCTCGCCATCCGTGGTAAGAGTTCCGTCACTTTCCACATGAACATTGAACAATATGACATAGGTGAATCCGGAATTGCGAAGTGTACTGATGGTGTTGGGACGATTCCTGCGGATATGGCCTCCAACATATATGCCAGAAACTACTTGTTGTGCTAATAGGTCACCTGTACCTAATAGAGTGGTTATGAACAGAAAAAGCAGTTTTGGTTTAAGAGACTTCAACATGTTTTCTTATGTTTGTACGAATTTGACAATAATCATTGTTTGCAGTTGGCTTTTACCTCACTTGATGAGAAACTTATGGCCATCCCGAATGTAAATTCCAGGAAGGAGAGGTGCGGCTTGTGGCATCTTTCGACCTTGCAGGTCATAGATAATACCATCTGAGATGGGAGTGGAATTCACTGGAGCAGAAATCCTGGTTTCTCCAGAAAGGGTCAGGTTATTGATGACAATGTAACCCACGTAATCTCCATTCTCTGTGGCAGAGTTGGTCCCCAATTCGGCAGCGGAAAGACTGCTGTCCATTTGGCGCCGGATGCGTATTCCTGAAGTACCGCGATAGGTGTTTCCTTCTGCATCTTCCACCTTGAGCGTGTTGTCCGACGTGCGGCGCAGGATGTTTGCATAATCCAGATTGAGGGTTTGTGTCTGTGCAATGATGTAAGGATTCTTGAAGTAATACCGTTCTCCTGTATCATCAAGGAAGTAGCACTGAACAGCACTTGAGCCACCTACAGGATCCTCAAATCTTCCTGCAAAAATGCTTTTGCCACGTTCGTCCAGATTTGCTGAACCAGGAGTGATAGCCATATAATATACGGAATGTGAAGTAATGTGACCAGTTTCTCCTTTTTGTTTAAGCAATTTCACCTTAAAGCCTTGGTTGGTGATGTCGTATGCTTTTGCAATCACAGGAAGCGTGCTGCTGCCTGTTTTGAAAGGTTGGACAATCACCACGGGTATGATGCCTTCTGGGAAAGGTTCGTTGAAGAAGATTTCGACGGCAGTTTCCTGAATTCCTTTAGAAATGGTGCCATCTTCGCGGGTATATTGGCACGTGTCCACTTCAGCACGCAGGTCTCCCCAATGATAATTTCCTGCTTTGATGGCGAGGAAGTCTATGTTTTCGTCCTTGTTCATCGAGGTCGTACCTGGCAGATTCCAGGGTTGGAAGTTGAAGGTGAATTGGCTGTTGGTTATGGAGCTGATGTGTGGCACCAGTCCTATTGTGCTGTTGGAGTTGGTGGGTATCCCCATAAAGACAATGGGGCGACTGTCGAGTTCCTTGCAGGTGACTTTCATCGTTTCAGGACCACTTGCCTGCAGGGTTCCGTATTGTAGTTGCTCAGTTCCGTTGGTATAGGCAGCAAACACACTCACGCTCGGACTGTTGACATTCGTGTTTTTGTAGCTTACCTCATGAATCCGATACTCATAGTTTCCTGTCTCCGTCAGTTCATCACGATAGGAGTATTTTAGTTGATCTGGTCGAATCCATTCCTGCAATGTTTCCCACGTCCCTGAGTTTACTCTCCGCTGGAGAGCCATAGTGTTGGCGAGGTCTCCATTATAGGTCGTCCATGAGATTGTGCACATGTGAGTCGCTTGGTTCAACGTGGCTGTCAAGTCTTTAGGCGGGTCTAAGCGCCAATTTGTTGGTACGAAATCGTAGTTGCCTGAATAGCTGGTGCCTGTCTCCATCTGAGCATATACTTCTCCTGCAGGGGTCAGATTCCCATTGATCATGATTTTGGAGCAGTTTGCTTCGTCGTTCCAGTAGGCGTATCGTTCCACAAAATCCCAATCGTTGAGTTTGTTCCAGATGCGAGTCAATACGGTCTTGTTCTGTTCCAGGATTTCGGCAGACGGATTGTTGCGTTGCGCACTGGTGGTGGCTACGCTGAAAATTCCAAGTCCTCCGCTCCATGATGCTCCCCAGATGAATTCTGTGATCCATACAGGACGCTTGTATCGGTCTACCCATGAGCTCTTGATATTGTTGTAGGTCCCTTCGTTCCAATAGCAGTGTATGTCCAACACGTCGCATCGCCATCCACGCGAGTCGATGCTGTCCAGAAAAGTGGTGAACCAATTGATGCTTCCGTCGTGAGAGGAAGGTGTGAGGAGGCGTCGGCCAGTGCGCATCATGTCATTCCATCTTTCAAGCTCTTGGAGCACGGTAGCAGGGGAGGGATCGCTGTTGTTGCCTGGTTCATTGTCAGTCTTGAGGTAAGGCGATTGGTCATTAGCGCCTAGTGAATAGGTGGAATTGCTCCACAAGTGATTCATGTTAGGCACGCACTCGTAATCAGTGCCTAAACTTTGGCCTGCCCCCCAGGTGTAGGTCCAGGTGCAGTTAAGTTTGCGGAGTCGGCTCTGATCGGTTATGTTGGCCACACCATTCTTTCCAATGTTGTTGAAACGGAAGATGCGGTATGAACTGATGCGTTTATCCATGATGTCAGGCAATTCATTGACCACCAGATCCTTGTCGCTTGCTATGAAGCATCTTTGATATCCGTATCCTTCATTCTGTAAGGCAAAAGTGACCATGTATCCACGCTTCAAGGTAAAGCTGCGTATTTGATTGTTCAGCTTTTCATTGGTGAGCGTGTTCATGTACCCATTGGTGTTCTCGATACCAAAGAGATTGCAGGATGTGCCTTGACAGTTCCGCTCGCTGTAGACGGTGAGTGGATGGAAACCATCTTCCTCTTTGCTTTCTGTCCCATAGGGTAGTAGCAACGTGCCATGATCATAGGGACGTAGTTGGCAGTTCTGCTCACTTGCAGCAGGTTGACCTTTTATGGTAATGTGGGAAAGGCTGCGTATAACTGATGAAGGACGCAAGCCATCGAAATATACGACAGTATGTTCCGTGTCAGCGAGATCTACAAATCCTGTGGTGGAGAATGGCGTATTGCCTGTAATGTGGAGTTCGTTGCCATCATTGAGAGTGAGGGCTGATGTGACTTGCTCTACAGACTGATAGGGACATTCGCCTGTGCTGCTGTAGAGACGGAAGTCGTCGATGCAGAACCATCCTTTTTCCGTGGAGCTGTTTCCTGTGCTTCGAGCGCCAATCGTGATGTTTTCTTTCTCGTCGAGAGAGAAATCCACTTCCAGTTTCTTCCATTCCATGTTGCCTGCCGAGGCGAGTGTGCCAGAATTCTTGACTCCCGATTTGGTGACGGCATACACATGCTGATTGTTAAGCCCCTGCGTGTTCGTTTTCAGTTGAGCAGACAGAGTATACTTACCAGCAGGAAGTGAGACGTTCTGAAAAATATTGATGGATTTCACGCGTTGGGCCCAAATGTTGTAGTGTCTGATTCCATCTGCAGCTCCTTCGGTAGCTATGAAATAATCTTCCCATCCGGACACATTGGTCTCAAGGGTCCAACCTGATGTGCCTTTTTCGAAACTCGGATTGTTTATTATTGCTGTCCACTCGTGTTGAGCCATCATGGTCATTGGGCTCATCATGGTTGTCAGGAGCAGGATGGTGCGGTGTAGTATCCTCATTGATTCTTTATCTTTTCTTTAGTGTTATGGTATTTTTATAGTGAAGGGTGCAGGGCGATGGAACTTGTTGGTGTAGACCTGTCCGAACGAGTCGGTCACACGAACGTTTACGTCTTCTGTTGCTGTGCTGGCTTGAATGAAGAAGATGTGGCTGGTCTTACCTGCTGCAGAGCCCGTTCCATAGACCCCATCTGCTTTGAATTTGGGAACATCGTAAGCCAACGTGTGAAGTGGGTCCTCGGTGGTTACCCGTTTGAGAGGCAGGCTTATTCCGTTTTCTTTCACCTCTATTTTCCAGTCAGTATCATAGTTGAAAACGTTCAGCAGGATGAGGTTGTCACCGATGGAGCCATAGTCCAAACGATTATCGTATTTCTTCAGGATTGCCTTCATGGTCTCATCCGTTTGGTAGAACTCTTTCACCTTATTCATGTCATATAGGCGGAACTGGACATCGCCATTCTTTTCGGTAGAATGATATTGCCATTTGATGTCTTTTCCACGAATGGTGAAGAGTTCATAGCCACCGGGGGAACCATCTTTGCAGATGTGACGCCCCGACAGTTCACCAGTCGTCCACCATGTGGCACAGATGGCTGCTATGTTGTTCTCATGGATGTTGGGGTAGGCCTCTGGATGTGCGTGGTAGTTGTAGTGGGTGTGGCCTGAGATGATAAGTACTTGTTTGAAGTCTTTCAGCAGTTCACACAGCGCCTCGCTGGAGTTCTCGTTGTTGTGGCTGGTAAGAGAGGGGAAGACTTCGAACGTGTTCTGTCTAAGATTCCAGACAGGAATGTGAACACCCACGATGATGGGGGTTTCCTTGTCCACCTGTTCCAAATCCTTCCGGAGCCAGTTGAATTGGGTGGGAGTGATGTACGCGTCGTAGTTGCGTGATCCAACGATTCCTTTGTTGTATTTTCCTCCTGTCTCGGTATTTTTGTAATAAATGTCGTCCAGCACCACATAGTGAACTTCGCCCAGATTGTATGAATAGTAATTCGGACAAATAACCCGCCGGAACATGCCAGATGACAGGAAATCGCAATCCTTTCCAGCTGGGATGGCACCATTGTTGTCGTGATTGCCTATCACGGGAAACAGGATGATGGGATAGCCTTCATCCGTCAGGGTTTGCATGAGATGTTTGGGCCCGTAATTGTTCTTGTACCAATAGGTGTCCCATGCGAGGTCGCCCAGGATGGTGGAATAGATGGGAGTCTTGCCAGCCTTCTTTATTTCTCTTTTCAGGCTTTCCAGGAAGCCATTTCGGAACTGGGTGAGATCGTTCATTCGGGCTGCCAGATGACTGTCGGCTCCAGCCACCATGTAATGGTTCTTGTTCTTAACCTTTTTCAGCTGGAAATTGTGTTCCTCTCGAGTGTTTGTGTCTTCGGTCAATGGGGCCCAGAACATGGGATAAAATCCATTCTTCACTTCTGGCTCGTAACCTGAGGGTAATGTGTAGAAAACATATCCGTTCTGTTTCAGCGAGCGGAGTTCGTAATATCCTGCCTGGTTCGTCTTGGTCAGTTCATATCCGTCGGATACGACCACATTAGGCACTCCTTTCCCCTTGCAGGTGATTCTTCCTGTGACGTTCTGTGCGCTGAGAGATAGTGTTGCGCACAGCATCACGATGAATGCGTGTATTCTCATTTCTCGTTGGATTGTTTCTTTGTGTATACCAAAATATTATGACAGTTTACTTGGATTCCTTCTTCTGGGTTGAGCCACTTGAGTTCCATCGTGTGTTGACCCTCTTCCAGGTCGTAGAACCAGCAAAGTTCCTGACTGCGGTCGTGATAGTTGGCTGCGGAAGTAACTGTTTTTGCCAGTTTATCGTCAAGGTAGACTTCCACTTCTGCCACATAGTCTGGGCGGGGACTTTGAATCCAGTTGCAGACAACGATGCCGCACCCCTCAAATTCTATCTTTCCGAGTTGGTCTATCGTGTTTCCTGGGAGCAGTTCTTTGGGCGTGATTCCAGCGAAACATTCTTCCATAGGAACGGCTTTGGGAACCTCCAGACGGAGCTTTATCTGGTCCCCAGAAATGTGTCCTCCCGTTTCTTCTATGTTTTGAAGCGCCAGTTCAAAGCTGTATTCGTAAGCCTTTTTCAATGAGATGTTTGTGAATTGGAATGGTCGGTCCTCGATATCCTTCAGTCCTGCTTTCCATTCCTCTGGGATTTGGCTGTATCCCATCATGCATCCCAGGATACCTGCAGCCGATGCAGGGTTGCAGTCAGAATCTTGTCCGCAGCGGGTGGAAATCTCCAGCGTCTTGCCAAAGTCTCCTTCGCCGTAGAGCAAACCTATCACGATGTAGGCAGCATTGATGCTTGCATCGATGTCCAGGGGGCGGTGCACACCTTCTGGGCAGCCCACTTCTTCCGCATAGTTGTCCTGACAGAGTTGCCAAGTCTGGCGCCAGTCGTCGGGATACTCGCTGTGCCACTTTATCACGTCGCTGATGCATTGGTGGAAATTACTCTCAGCGGGAATGGTCTGCAGGGCCTTGTTGATGATACTGGGAATATCCTTCATAATGAATGCTTGTGTATACATAGCGCCCACGAAGACGCCGCCGTAGTATCCGTCCCCATAGTTCATGATGTGGCCTATCTTGTCGGAATATTTGCTTGACAGATTAGGCAATCCTGGGCACATGATGCCTGCATAATCAGCTTCTATCTGATAGTCGATGTCGTCAGCGTGGGGATTGTTGAGCCAGTGTCCTGATTCAGGAGGCATGATTCCCCTGAGGATATTGCACCGCGCAGCCTGATTGGCGTGCCACAGGTGGTAATCTGCATGAGCGAAAGCCAGGGCGAAGGAGTCCACTGGAGCATCTTTCCCCAGGCGGTGCAGGACATCGAGGAAGGTCAGGTCCATGTAGACGTCATCGTAGAGTCCAGGTTGGTTGTCAAAGAAATCCTTTACTTGATGGTCGCTCCAGAGGATGGGGATGCTGTCGGCGATGGTCTGCCCCTGATAGCGGAACTCTGTGGGGCCGCCATAAGCGCAACCAATGGTTTGAGCTGCCCAACTGCCTTGAATCTTGTCCATCAGTTCGGTTTTGCTCATTGTGTATTCCTGGTGTGAGCTGCATGCGCAGATCAGGAAGGGTAGGGCAAGGGCCCCAATGTGTGTCAGATACCTATTCATGTGATTCTTTTTTGTTTTAGATTCTGCTTTTCAGTTGCAAATATCTGCATTTCTTGCGTCTTTTTCAAGAAAAGTGGTCACGAAAACCGAGTTTTTGTTCATCTGAGGGCTTTTTTATGAAATTCTTTTGTAAATTTGTCGCTATAATCTTAATTAAAAATCATAAAAATCAAGAGGAGAATACTATGAAACGACTTGAATCATTGGATGCTTTGCGAGGGTTCGATATGTTTTTCATCTCTGGTGGAGCAGCTCTTATCGTGGCTATCGCTAAACTGTTCCCTGATAATGGGGCTTGGCAAGTGATTTCTGACCACATGGAACATGTGCCCTGGGATGGACTTCGTCATCATGACACCATTTTCCCTCTCTTCCTTTTCATCGCTGGAATCTCCTGGCCATTCTCTTTGGCCAACCAGTTGGAGCGGGGCAAGTCTAAGGCAGACATCTACAAGAAGATTGTCCGTCGTGGTCTAATGCTCGTTTTCCTGGGATTGCTTTACAACGGTTTGCTCGACTTCCACTGGTCCACCGTCCGTTTCTGCTCCGTGCTGTCCCGTATCGGTCTGGCTTGGATGTTTGCTGCCCTGATTTACACCAGCGTGAAGGACCTGAAGAAGATCATCGCCATCCTCCTGGTCATCCTCGTTGGCTATTGGTTGTGCAACATTCTGCTGGTAGCGCCAGGAGCGCCTGAGGGAGCCGATCCGCTCTCCAAGGAGGGGAATATCGGTTGCTGGCTCGACCGCGTGATTCTGGGTGTTCATTGCTATCGCCCAGAGTACGATCCTGAGGGACTCTTCTCCACGATTCCTGCAATCGGAACGGCTTTGCTGGGTATGCTGACAGGCCGCTTCGTCAAGTTGGACGACAATCTCTTCTCGCGTCGCAAGAAAGCGCTTTACATCGCCCTGGCTGGCGTGGCATTCGCCTTGATCGGATGGGGTTGGAATTTCTTCTATCCCATCAACAAAGCCCTCTGGTCGAGCTCCTTCGTGTGTGCTGTGGCTGGTTATTCCTTGCTGATGTTCGCCCTCTTCTATTATATTATAGATGTGTTGAACTGGCGTCATTGGGATTTCTTCTTCGTCGTGATTGGTATGAATTCCATTACCATCTACTTGGCTCGTCGCTTCGCCTTCTTCAATGGCGTTCAGCATGCCCTTTTCGACGGATTGGTCAACCAGTTCCCAGAGATGTACCAACCCATTGTGGCAGAGTGCAGCTTCATTGCTGTCCAATGGATTTTCCTTTATTTCCTCTACAAGCATAAGGTCTTCCTGAAAGTCTGATTCGGGAGGATGGAGAAAAAGAACGTGTTGAAGCGAGGAAATCAACGTGTTGAGATGAAGGAATTAACGTGTTGAAAATATCTTTACAGCATGAGGCATATCAGTTTATCATTTCTTATGGCAGTCCTGCTGAGCAGCGTCTCCTTTGCTCAGACCCCCAGGGACGTGAAGTTTGTTTTCACGGAGGCTACTGACCTGACGATGATTGGGCAGTTCTTCCCTGAGAACCCCGTTCCCTATCATCGTGTGGATACGGTCCGTTTCACGGGTTTCACGAAAAGCGAGAACACGCAGGTACGCTACAGCGTCGGCTTGGCTTGCGCTTTCCGAACCAATTCTACGGTGATCTCCGTGAAAGCAAAGTTTGGTACCACAGGTTTCCCCAACAACACCAACGGTCATGCTGCGCGCGGATTCGACCTTTATATCCGCAAGGACGGAAAGTGGCTGTTTGCCAATTCAGCTGCAGCTCCAGACAAGGATTTGGGGCGCAATCAGGTGGTGCTCAACAACATGGATGACTCAGAGAAGGAGTGCCTGCTCTATTTCCCCTTGCAGAGCGAGGAATACAGCGTGCAGATTGGTGTCCAGGAAGGCAGCCGCATCGAGGCTCTTCCGAATCCTTTCCGCCATCGCATCGCGTTCTTCGGCAGCAGTTTCACGCATGGGAGCAGCACCTCTCGCGCCGGCATGTGCTATCCTTCCCAGTTCAGCCGTGCGACAGGCTATCAGGTGCTCAATCTGGGTTGCGCAGGCAACTGCAAGCTTCAGCCCTACTTCTGCGACGTGCTATGCGCCACAGAGGCCGATGCTTTCGTTTTCGACACGTTCTCCAACCCCAGCATTGCTGAGATCCGCGACCGTCTGTTTCCTTTCATCGAGAAACTCCAGAAAGCCCATCCCGGCAAACCGCTCATCTTCCAGCGCACCATCTACCGCGAGAACCGCAATTTCAGCGTGGTGAACCAACGGAACGAGCAGTCGCGTCAGGACTTTGTGGACAGCATCATGAGCGTGGCTGTCAAGCGCTACGACAACGTCTACTTTATCCGCAAGACGAATGCAACCTCGCCCACCCATGAGACCAGCGTCGACGGGGTTCATCCTGGCGATTACGGCTACACCCTTTGGGCTGAGTCCATCATCAAGCCGGTGACCAAGATTCTGCGAAAATACGGGTTGAAATAAACCGCCCATCAGACAGAAAACGGCAGGAATATGGCAAACAACGATTGGAAACACCGCTTAGGCATGGTCTACAGCACCAATCCTGATTACAGTTTTCAGGAGGAAGGCGAGGACCAGCCTGCAACGCTTCCCAAGCAGCAGCAGAAACTTCGCGTCAGCATGGAGCGTGCCGGCAGAGGAGGCAAGACGGTCACCCTCGTTCGTGGTTTCGTAGGTTCCGATGCGGACCTTGCAGCCTTGGGAAAGATGCTGAAACAGAAGTGTGGGGTAGGAGGCACCGCCAAGGATGGGGAGATAGTCATCCAGGGCGACTTGCGGCCCCGTATCGTGGAACTCCTTCGTTCAGAAGGCTATACGCAGGCCAAATGAGAGCCTCGCATGAAATTTGATAGATTATGAAAGTCAGAAGATATCTCCTTGCATTCTTGCTTTTGGGCATCGGCAGTCTTGCCTCGAGTGCCCGTGAATACACGCGTGACAGCCTCAAAGTGGATGGCCAGTATCGCGTATTCCGTCTCTATCGTCCCGAGGGGTTGGCTCAGGATGCGCCCCTCCTGTTCGTCCTCCACGGCTACAGCAGCCCGGGCGAGGTGAATGATTTGGCGTGTCACGCAGCCGACAGGCACAAGTTCGCCGTCTGCATCCCCATCGGCCTCAAGGACCCCACAGGGAAGCACAGCTGGAACGTGGGCTATCCTATGCAGGAGGGATGGAAGGTCGACGATGTGAAATCGATGTGCCGAATGGCACGTTACGTCCAAAAGAAGTATCATCTCAGCGCGCGCAACACCTTCCTGTCAGGAATGTCAAATGGTGGAGAGATGTGCTATCTGCTGGCGTATTCCGACCAGAAGGTCTTCAAGGCTTTCGGCTCCCTCGCAGGACTGACCATGCAATGGCTCTACAAGGAGCGCCGCATTCCTCGTCCCGTTCCCTTCCTCGAGATTCATGGTACCAGCGACACCACCTCCATGTGGGAGGGCGACCCTGAGAACACGGGAGGATGGAACCCCTACATCGCCGTTCCGATGGCGGTCCACGCTGTGGCAGCTGCCGACCGCTGCGAGGTGGAGGAGTGCGACACGGTGGTCTACGAGCAGACACGCAAGCATCGTCCCATTATCCGCCACAAGTATCTGCGGGGCGACCAGGGAACCGAGGTCTGGCTCTACGAGGTGAAGGGTGCGCCCCATTGCTGGTTCACCGACGACATGGACACGGGTGAGGTCCTTTGGGAGTTCTTCAGCAAGTATCTCGAGTGAAGCGTCCTCGGCAGGCACGTGGAGCGTGATAGCAAAAAATCCTTACATTGAATGATAGCAAAAAATCTTTACATATATTAACTCTAAAGAAAAGGAAAAGTATGACACGAAGAGATTTTATTGAGAAGAGTGCTGCACTAAGTGCAGGCCTTACCTTGAGTCCCCTCATGATCCGTGCTGCAGCGAAGCCTGTTGGCGCAAACGACAAGATCCATCTGGGTCTGATTGGTTGCAAAGGGCAGGGATTCGCCAATCTGCAAGCCTTCCTCCGCAATCCTGAGGTCGACTGCATCGCCCTCTGCGACATTGACTCTGGCGTCCTCGAGCAGCGGGCTGCCGATACTGAAAAGCTTCAGGGGAAGAAAGTCGCTAATCTCTACAAGGATTGGCGGAAGCTGATTGACAACAAAGATATCGACGTGGTCATCATCGGCACCCCCGATCATTGGCATTGCCTCCAGTTGGTGGCAGCCTGCCAGGCAGGCAAGGATGTCTATTGCGAGAAACCTTTGGGCAACAGCATCGAGGAGTGCAACATCATGGTTCGTGCTGCAGAGAAGTACAAGCGCGTCGTGCAGGTGGGACAATGGCAACGCAGCGACCCACACTGGCAGGATGCTATGGATTTCGTCCACAGCGGTAAGCTGGGCAAGATCCGCACCGTTCGCGTCTTCTCCTATCAGGGATGGTGTCCCTCCATTCCCGTCAAGCCCGACGAGGCAGTTCCTGCAGGCGTGGATTACGACATGTGGCTCGGCCCTGCTCCCAAGCGTCCCTTCAACCGGAACCGTTTCCATTTCACCTTCCGCTGGTTCTGGGATTACGCAGGCGGCCTGATGACCGACTGGGGAGTGCATCTGCTGGATTATGCCCTCTATGGCATGAACGTCACAGCTCCCAACAGCATCATGGCCTCAGGCGGCAAGTTCGGCTATCCCGACGATGCCTGCGAGACGCCCGATCTCCTGCAGACCATCTATACCTTCAATGACTTCACCGTCATGTGGGATCACGCTATCGGCATCGACGACGGAGCCTACAAGCGCAATCATGGTTTGGGATTCGTGGGCGAGAATGGTACTCTTGTCGTTGATCGTGGCGGATGGGAAGTCATTCCAGAGCGCGTGGGAGGCAACGAGCGCATGGAGCCTGTGGCCCTCCAGAAGGCATACGGCGAGGGAGGCCTTAATCTCCACGTCAAGAACCATCTGGCCTGCATCAAGGACCGTAATTTCAATTGCAACGCCAGCATCCAGATTGGTGCTCACATCGCCAAGTTCGCCCACCTGGGCAACATCGCTTACCGCACAGGCAAGAAACTCAGCTGGGACGGCAAGACCTTCCACGACGCAGAGGCTGACACCTATCTGTGCAAGACCTATCGTGAACCTTGGAAGCTGCCGAAGGTATAGTTCCCGGTCTTCTCTCTTTTTTCGTATATGCTAAGACTGCGTGGCGTCAATCATATCGCCATTATATGTTCTGATTATCAGGCTTCCCTGGGATTCTACTGCAGTGTCCTGGGGTGCCGGATAATCAGCGAGGAATACCGTGCAGAGCGCCGTTCCATGATGACGAAGCTCTCGCTGGGTGGCGAGTATCTCATCGAACTCTTCACTTTCCCAGACTCGCCCGATCGCCCTTCCTATCCTGAGGCATGCGGACTCCGCCACCTCGCCTTCACGGTCGAGAATCTGGCGCAGACGGTTCAGGAACTGGAGCGAATGGGAGTTCCTCACGAGCCAGTACGCACGGCTCCCAACGGTGAGCAATGCTGTTTCATCCATGACCCTGATGGACTGCCCATCGAGCTGGTCTCTTCCCAGCCGCCTTCCAGCACCATCGGACCTTTTTATGCATAAAGAGATTTACCATTTGGGATAGGTAAGGAGTTCTTGCGCTCCAGCAGAAAAAACACGGGACTGCCGGATGGTGGCACAAAGCTGTAACCCTTCTATTCTCTCGCCAGGATTGGAGCGCCTCTTCATCGCCACGAAGTTCACGCCTGTCTTGCCCTGAAAAACGTTGAATCAAAAACAACGTTTTAAATGTATAAAACAGAAGAATCAAGTTTGCTGGAGTTACAGGATCTGGCGCTGAAGCATAAAAGCTCCAAGCGACAGAAGTCATTGGAAGAAAAACAGATGATTGTTAAGGCTCATTTGTTAAATCACGTGCCGATTTCTCAATTATGTGTTGATTTTGGCATTGGAAAGAAGACAATTTACAGATGGATTGATACCTTTGCAGACAGGAAGGTGCCCAACAGAAGGAGGTCAGGCACTCCAGATGTCAAACCAAATCCGTCAATTATGCCGAAGAAGATTCAGAAACCAGTAGAGAGTGAGGCCGAGGAACTGGCCCGTCTCAGGGAAGAGAACAAGCGCCTGGCGGAAGCGTTGAAGATGGCCGAGTGGATGAATCATGCCAAGGACGTGATGATCGACGAGGCCGAAAAGATGTTCAACATTCCAATCAGAAAAAAAGCTGGCGCCAAACAGTAACAAAGCTTGCCGCAGAGAAGGTCAAGGGCCAGACCATGGGCCTTCTCTGCCGGCTGTTTGGCAAGAGCTGGCAGGCATATTATCAGTACAGGGATATTCTGAGCAAGCAGAGACTCAAGGAGGAGATGGTGATACAATTTGTAAAGGATATCCGTCAGATAGATCCAGGACTTGGTGGTGACAAACTGCATTATATGTATCGTGACCGCTTTGGAGCCGACTATGAATATATGGTGGGGCGTGACAAAATGGAGGCAATAATAGCCCGTAACGGCTTGAACGTGAGGATTCCCAGGCGTCGTCCCCGCACGACGGACTCCACGCACGGACTTCCTACGTATCCGAATCTGGTAAAGGATATCATACCGATACGCAAGAATCAGATCTGGGTGACAGACATCACGTATATCCCCATCTGGAATTCTGATGGCAGCTACGACTTCTGCTACCTCTCGATGATAACGGACTGCTATACCAAAGAAATCATCAGCTGGTATGTTGGCGAGACGATGGAAGCCTGGTGCAGTGTGGAGTGCCTCATGAAGGCCCTTGAGACGCTGCCTGTAGACGAGGTGGTCAACCTCATCCACCACTCGGACCGTGGTGTACAGTATGTCAGCGCTGCATACACCTCGCTGCTCATAGAAGCAGGCATCAGAATCAGTATGACTGAGAGCGGCGATCCTAAGGACAATGCCGTAGCTGAGCGTCAGAACAACACCGTCAAGAACGAACTGCTCAAGGACATCAAATTCCACTCTATGGGCGAAGTGAGGAGGGCTATGGAAAAGGCTGTGGCCTTCTACAACAACGAACGTCCGCACATGTCGCTGAACAACATGACGCCTCGTCAGGCAGCCTCATGTACAGGTAAAATACAGAAAAAATGGACCAGCTACAGAGAAAAGTACCTCGAAAATTTGGAAATTCAAGAAGGAGCATGTACCTTTGCACCGCAAACCCTGAAAACGATTGAACGGCTTTCCGCGGAGTCTGTTCAACAAAAACAAGGGTTTAGAGAGAATGATTCAACTTTTGCCAGGGTTAAGGATTAAGGTATCAAACAAGCATTCAACCTATGGCAGGGTTAAGGTAAAATCCATTCAACTTTTTCTAGGGTAGTACT
>JAEEGI010001627.1_pt1 | contig 55789 bp, 45 predicted proteins | sample 8958751 | NCBI WGS metagenome assembly JAEEGI01 (sample SAMN16246545, study PRJNA631951) | gut metagenome | biome: gut microbiome; feature: rumen; material: KS-attached | host: Bos | place: Iran: Karaj | collected 2018-10
TTCACCATCTCGGGTGTGATTTTCTCAGCAGCACAGATGAGGTCGCCTTCGTTTTCACGATCCTCGTCGTCCACAACAATCACAAATTTCCCTTCGCGGAAATCCTCCAACGCCTCTTCGATGGTATTCAGTTTAAAATTCTCCATATTCTCATATTAAGTAGTTACACATTATTTATTATTAATAGCCTTCAGCAGTTCCGTGATGAACGGTGTGCGCTCCAGCTCTTCCAGTGTCACGGGCATCTGCGGATAGGCAGTAGCAATGTGCTTCACCATCTGCTCGTTGGTCTGAGTGATGGTGTGCAGATCCTTACGCAGACGCAGGCGGAAGCGGCACATTCTGATATAGAAGAACACACCCAGGGGCAGTATCAGTCCCGACAGCACGTTGAGCCACTTCTGACGGAACGGGCGCGTATGGGCGTGCGTTGCCACGATAGGGTAGTGGTTCAGCAGTGTGAGCACCGTTCTGTCTCTGGTGTTCGACAGGTCTTCGATGGTCTCCTCCAGTTCGTCGTTGATGCGACGTATCGTCTGGTCGTCGCCCGGACGGAAGAATACCTTGATGGGGTTAGGCAGATGCAACAACTGGTGTTCGGCACTGTAGGCGGCAATGTCCTGGTTGATGCGCAGCAAGTGGTAGGCATCGGCACCATAGATAGGATCCTCGATAATCACCTCCTTCATGGCTATGTGGCGCTTGCCGCGAATGCCCAACATGTTGAACAGCACCTGCTTGTAAACGTCGATGTTGAACACCACCGAGTCGTTGTTGGCCTTATAGGTGAAGAATATGGCGATAGGTGTCAGCACACAGGTGCCCAGCAGTTTTCCGAACCATACTGTCCAGATGTCCTCGCGCGCCATTCTCATACCTGTGTTCTCCAGAATATAGTAGATGATGAACACCAGCACCGATATAATCACGGGCACACCCAGTCCGCCCTTTCTGATAATGGCTCCCAGCGGTGCTCCGATGAAGAAGAATATCAGGCACGACAGCGACAGCGTCACCTTGTTGATGGCCTCCATCATGTGAGCACGGTCGTTGCTGTTCAGCGCACTGGAGTAGTCGCCCTTGAATTCCAAGTCCGATGAAACCACCTGGGCCTCGTTGACAGCCGTCTTCATCACACGCTGCTTAGCCTCCGGAGGCAGTTTGCTAAATACCGAGTCGAAGTTCACAACGTCCTTTGCGACTTCCTCCACCACCTTCAGCGAGTCCTGTTTGCTAATATGGGGTATCATGAATGACGACATCTTTGCTTCGTTATAGAACTGATGGCCTACAGAGTCGTTGAATTCGCGGATAGAGTCCAGGTCGTGCAATATCTTGCCCATACCCTTCGAGCGGGCGTCGCTGGCTATCCATCCTGCCTCCTGCATGTTGAAGTCGCCGTCGAAGTCGAGCACGATGCGCTTGTGCGAGAATGTTTCCCTTCTGTAGGGCACGTTAGCCGACCCCGCCACGTCCTGCGAGCGCATATTCTCAAACCACTCACCGCTATAGAGCGTCAGCAACAGGTGTTTCTTCTCCTCCGTTGTCTGCATGCGTCCCGAGTCGGCAAGAATCACGGCTGCATCCTCGTAACCGCCGTTCATGCGATAAATCATGATGCCGTACAACATACCTGTGTTCATGTCCTTCTTCTGCACATACAGGTTCGAACCGCTGATGCCGTCATAGAAAATACCCTCGGGAATCTCCACTTCGGGATTCTTCTGTTGCATGGATATCAGCAGTTGTCGGAAAGATATGAACGATTTCGGACCTATCACCTCTTGGAAATAGAACGAGATGCCCGAAACAATGATGACGATGATTATCAGGGCGCGCATCGACTGCAGCACAGATATTCCTGCTGCCTTGATGGCTGTCAGCTCAGAACTCTCACCCATGTTTCCGTAGGCTATCAGCGAACTCAACAGGATAGCCAGCGGGAATGCCTGTGGCATCAGCATCAGTCCCATATACCAGAAGAACTGAGCCATCACCTCCAGTGACAGTCCCTTACCAATCAGTTCGTCCACATAGCGCCACAGGAACTGCATCATCAGCACAAACTGGCAGATGAAGAACGTTCCGATGAACAGCAGTCCGAACTGCTTCGTAACAAATATGTCTAATTTCTTAACTCGAAACATGTTTCGTGCTGCAAAGGTAGTGCAAATCGAGAGAAATACAAAATAAATCTGAATTTATTTTTATTTCCGAGATGCAGCCTACCTTCGGCCGTCAGGTCAAAGTACGAATTAGTGAGAAGAAAACCAAATATAATTTGGATTTTCTCGAACGTGAGTACCTGCTGACTACAATTCGGAGACAAGATTCACACCATCATTTGGCTCGAGTCAATTTGCCATTTGGCCCGAATCAATTCATCGTTTGGCTCGAGTCAATATTATGAGGGGTCTTGGTACATGTTTATGAACTTCTTCTGAAATATTGACAAAATATTCAACCAAACTGAAGAAGAGCCTGTTTAACTTGCAAAAATAGTTATAGCAAGAAACCTGTGATGCGATGGAAACGCTCCATGTTGGCGTCCCAGATGTCGCTGAGGTCGTTGATGTCCTCGGGGTCGGCATAGTCGGTGACGAGGAAGGTGAGATTGCCCGTGAACTCGTTTTTCTCGATGCGCATTTCCCAATAGGCATCAGGGTCATCTTCCTGATAGTCCCATTTCATCTTGATATGACTGTTTTCTACGAGTTCGAGCAATTTCGATACTTTAGTGTCGCGATCGGTCCAGGGGTGACCCCAGGTGAAGGTGAGCTCATCGCCTTCTTGTTTGACAGCGTCGGCTATCCACTTTTGCAGTCCTGCTGCATTACTGATTAAATCCCATACCAGCTTGGGCGACTTCGCAGATAGCGGATAGTCTTTCTTTAAAATGTTTTTGTGCATATCCCATCAAGGTTAGTTACTTTGTTGCAAAAATACAAAAAAAATTCGTAACTCAAAGTTTTTTTTGGAAAAAGTTTGGGTAATTGAAAACTTTATTGTACCTTTGCAGGCGATTTCGAGAATACATCGGAATTGATGGCGGGGTAGCTCAGCTGGTTAGAGCGTCGGATTCATAATCCGGAGGTCGAGGGTTCGGGTCCCCCTCCCGCTACAATGAAAGAGCCTTGCAATTCAATTTGCAAGGCTCTTTCGTTATATAATTTCGTACCTAATTTAGATGCCTTCAATGGGGGGTATCATCCATTGCTTCTACAAATCCCTGCAGTTGGTTGACGATTTCATTCTCTACTTCGTCGGCTATTTCATCGGCATTCTTCATGAATGGCAGCATGTCCATTTTTTTAAAACTTACCCCCATCCCCTTTGGGAGGGGCGGGGGTAGGCTTTTAATTATCCGGATCACCGAGATAGTGGTATTCCTTGATGTTGGGGTTCTCGCCCACATATTCGTCTTGCGAGGGTGGGTCGATGAGTCGCTCTTTGTTGTAGTTCTTAAAAGTGCTGACAAAGAGGATGATGTCACTGTACTTGACAGTAGGTATGACGAATCCGAAGATGCCTACACCCACGCGGATACCCTCGGCACTGAGATTGTTGCGAAGGCGGGCAGTGGAGTAGAAGCTGTGGCGGTAGATTTCGAGCTTGTTGTATTTGTTGAAGGCCTCCAACAGTTCCTTGTCGGCTTCAGTAGAATCAGCTTCGCTGAAGATTCGTCCAAAATTGGCGATGGTGTCGTCGATGCCGTCGCCCTTAATGCTGTCGTTATCGTGGATGCACTCAAGGATATCGTCCATCATTTCGCTCTGCATCTTCGCTTCGGAAGGTACGGTGATAACTGCTACCACGAAGAGAATGAGCAGGATGGCAATGAGGATGACAATCCTGCCCAAACAGCTATGATAGAATTCCTGGGCCACGGATTGTTGTGTGCGATAAGAATTTTTTGCGTCTTGTTCCATGATTCTAATGGTTTTTGTTACTTTGATGTCTTTTCGTTGAGATTTAGGCATTACTATGAATAAGGTTCATGAATTCCTGACGGGTCTTTGCCTGGTTGAAGGCTCCGCTGAAGTCGCTGGTGGTGGTGATGGAGTTTTGTTTCTCGACACCACGCATCTGCATGCACATGTGGCGGGCTTCGATGACGACCATGACGCCGAGGGGATGGAGGGTTTGCTCGATGCATTCCTTGATCTGGAGCGTCATGCGTTCCTGCACCTGTAGGCGATGGGCGAAGATATCGACAACACGCGCTATCTTGGAGAGTCCGGTGATGTAGCCGTCGGGAATATATGCCACATGGGCCTTGCCATAGAAGGGCAGCATGTGGTGTTCGCAAAGCGAGAAGAAATCGATGTCCTTGACGATAACCATCTGCGAGTAGTCTTCCTTGAAGAGGGCGCTGTTGAGTACCTCGTGGGCATCCTGGGTGTAGCCCTGGGTGAGGAACTGCATAGCCTTTGCCACACGCATGGGTGTCTTCAGCAGTCCTTCGCGTTCGGGCTTCTCGCCCAGCAGTCCGAGTATGTCTTTGTAGTGGACTGCCAGTTCGTCGAGTCCGTCTCTCAGTTCAAATTCATAGTTCATAGTTCAATATACATTATTAATATGCAACGGTTATTTTGCCCTTGACAACGGTGGCCTGCTTGTAACCCATGTTCTGGAGGCGTACCATCATCTGGTGGGCTTCCTCGTAGGTGCGGAAGTTGCCCACACGGCATATCCAGCGCGGTGAGTAGAAGTGGACATAGACGGAGACGTTGGGGAACTGCGACTTGATGTTGTGGCTAATCTGTTCGGCGGTCTGTCGGTCCTTACGTGAATTACCTCCGGCGAAGGCCTGTACACGATAGCCTGTCACCTTGCGGGTGGCAGTGGTTGTCGGTTCCTGACCGTCAGCGTCAGATGTCAGACTGCTGGCAGCAGGTTGCTGATTGCTGGCCTGTGGCTGTTGGGTGTTGGCTACAGGTGTCTGACTGCCGGACTGTGGCTTTTGGTTGCCAGGCTGTGGCTTTGGGTTGCCAGGCTGTACACCGGTTGCCGTTGGGTCGTTCACTAAGTCGTCAATCTCCTTGCTCTGATGGATGGTGACGGTGCCCTTGCCCTGTTGCTTCTGCTGAACGCGTTCAGTATAAGACTGTGCATTGGCATGAATGCTCACGCCAACACACAGTATTATGATAGACAGTAGTTTGCTCATTATTTCCAAGCGTCGATGATTCCCTTGAAGTCGGCACACTTCAGTGAAGCGCCACCAATCAGGCCACCGTCGATATCGGGCTTTGCAAACAGCTCGGGAGCGTTGCTGGCCTTGCAGCTTCCACCATAGAGGATGCTGGTGTCGTTGGCAACAGCCTCGCCATATTTCTCAGCAATGATAGAGCGGATGTAGGCGTGAATCTCCTCAGCCTGCTCAGCGGTAGCTGTCTTACCGGTACCGATAGCCCAGATGGGTTCGTAGGCGATAACGATGTTGCGGAAGTCTGCCTCAGAGAGGTTGAATACGCTGCCTTCGAGCTCGGCCTTAACGACCTCGTTCTGCTTGTTGGCCTCGCGCTCAGCCAGTGTCTCACCAATGCAGAAGATAACCTTCAGACCGTTCTTCAGGGCGAGGAGCACCTTCTCCTTCAGAATCTCGGGAGTCTCCTTGTAGTACTCACGACGCTCGCTGTGGCCGAGGATAACATACTGTGCACCAGTTGACTTTACCATCTCAGCGCTAACCTCACCGGTGAAAGCACCCTTCTCCTTGTCGGCACAGTTCTCAGCACCGAGACCGATGACATCCTGATTGATGACCTGGGCTACAGAAGCCAGGTGGATGAACGGTGTGCAGATGACTACACCGCAGTTGGGTTTGTCGGCAGCGAGTGCCTCGTTCAGTTCTTTTGCTAAAGCAACACCTTCTTGCAGGTTCAGGTTCATTTTCCAGTTTCCTGCTACAATTTTCTTTCTCATGTCTTTACGTTTTAAAATTTGATATAACTTGTTTGACTTTTCTTTCTTTTTTATCCATTTCGACCAAGCCCAGAAACGGTCTGCCAAGGCGAGTAGGAAGAGGGGCAGCACATACCACAGGATGATCAGCATAATCTTTCCCGGAACAGAGTCGGAAGGCATCTGACCAATTTCCGACTTCTCGAGCGGGGTGGTGAGCTGTGCTACGTCGGACAACTTGTTGACGCTCCACTTGCGGATGATTTTTCCATCGTGGAGCAGCATCAGCCCCGGATTGCTGCGTATCATCGTCTTCAGCACGATGTCGTCGGTGAGGCAGAACTCGTATTCCGCACCTGTCCCGACGCGCCAGCGCTCAATGGCCTGCCCGTTGCTGGCTGTAAGGCCGACCCAGGCATAGCCGTGCTCTTGTGCATACTCGAAAATCTCGTTAATCTTGTCGAACTGACTCTCGTCAGCCTGCTCAAGATGGGGCGATACCAAGAGGAAGGTATAGCCCTTGAGATGGAGCAGCGAATCGGTAATGTCGTCGCCACCTTGTCGCTCGATGAAGAAGTCGGTGTAGGGAGAATCCTCACCATCCATCATCTGCTGCCACCCCTTGCGCAAATCAGTCCCAACGTGGTAGGGACGGAAATCGAAGTAGGGCAGGTCGTAGAGCGAATTTCCTGATACCAAGAGGATGAACAGCGCTGTGAAGTTCATCACTATCCACTGGTTCGTCCTTGACACGAAGCGGAGCATATCGAGCGGATGCCACGCAATGAGCAGCGCACAAGTCAGCAGAACGGCATTCTTACAGAAAGTCTGCCAGTTGGTGAGCACAAGTGCATCACCGAAACACCCGCAGTCGCTGATGGGATTGGCGATGGCCAGCCATAGCGTGAGCGGCGTGAGTATCAGGAGCCAACCGAGTATGATGCGTGTCACTACACGTCTGCGGATGGCAAACAACAGACATACGCCGAGCCAGAACTCAGCAGCCGACAGCAAGACGGAGGCGGTAAGGGTCATGAAATCGGGGATGTACTGACCCAGATGTAGCACCGTCAGATAGTCGGTTATCTTGTATTGTGTGCCCACAGGGTCGACGGCCTTGACAAATCCTGAGAGGATGAACGTCACAGCGACGACCAGACGGGCGATATTTACACAAATCTTCCTCATCGTGCCTCACTCAACTTGATGGCCCCGAAGACCGCATAGTTGATGATGTCCATGTAATTGGCGTCGATGCCCTCGCTGACGAGGGTGTCGCCCTGGAGATTTTCTATCTCCTTGATACGTTCTATCTTGGTGAGGATGAAGTCTGTATATGAACTGACGCGCATGCCCCGCCACGCCTCGTCGTAGTCGTGGTTCTTGCGTTTCATCAGTTCGAGTGCCTCAAGAGCGTAGCGGTCGTAGAGCGCCATAGCCTCCTGAGGTTTCATGTCAACAGTATCGGAGAAACCGTGTGCCAGTTGGATGAGTCCTACTATACCATAATTAATTAAGGCAATGAACTCAGGACGGATGCCCTCGCCGACGAGCGACTCCTTCTTGATTTCCAAGGAGCGGATGCGCTTGGCCTTGATGAACAACTGGTCGGTGAGCGACTGTGGGCGCAGAATGCGCCATGAAGCCCCATAGTCGTGGAGCTTCTTATCAAACAGACTGCGGCATTCCTGCATCACCTGTTCAAACTGGGCGTTGGTTTTCTCGTTAGTCTCTGCCATAACCGTTTAGAAATTAATGGCGAACGAAGCACCGAGCACGAAGGAGTGCATGGTCTTCTTGATGCTCTGGGATGCAGAAGTCTCCTCCTTGAATTCTTTGAGTTGTTGAGGAGTCAGCTGTGAGAATGCCTCAGCGAATAATCCCTCATACATTCCTCCGAAGTCATAGTCCATGGTGTAGGTCTTGCGTGATACGTCGTAATCGAGGAATACTTTCCAAGAGAAATTCTGCTTGTAGGCGTAGGTAAGTGAAATACCAGTACCGAACTTCGTACTGTTATTACCAGTCACCTTGAAATAGTCCCATTTGTGATCGAAGGGGCCTCCAGTAGGCTTGTCCATTGTATCGGTAGCTTTGTAAGAGTGCTGTCCAGATATCGTAGCATCCAGTGCAAGTTCCTGCATGATGCTTCGACCAATGAGCAGTTTGCTGCCCAATGCAAAGCGATTGGAAAGTGGTAAATTGAAGTAAACACCGAGGTCGCCAGAAAATTCTGTCAGGTGATCACTCTCGATGATGAAGTCGATGTTGTCGAGATTGTTGGCCAAAGCCTCCTGCTCTTTTTCCTCTAAATTATCAAAGAAATCGTTTACGTCTTCCCATCCGAAATCCACAATCTTATCCCATCCCTTGATAGGTGTGCTTTTCACACGCAGGCGGCCACCCACACCGATGTATGGATTGAAGAAGTAAGCACCTTCAGCAGCAACAGCTGTAGAGGCCCGGAACTTCATGTTCAGGTCTTCGGACCATCCGTATTTTTTCATCTCAAAATCGAAGTCACGAGAACCGAAACCAATACCCATCGAGATTTCGAAGAACGAGGGGTGATCGATGACACTGGGAGTACCAATGATATCGTTGCGCAGCAGGCCTTTGCCCTTGAAGAGCAGGTCGCAGATGGCATAGCCTAACTCACCGGAGAGGATACCGAGACCGGCACCTGAGAGCACGTCGCTAATCCAGTGGCGGTTGTTCAATACGCGCATCACACCTGTTGCAGTAGCCACACCATAGCCGGCTACTGACCACCAAGGTGAACGGGTAAGACCATATTCCTTATGCAACAGCGTAGCACCTACGAAAGCTGTAGCAGTATGACCTGAGGGCCATGAATTGGCAGTGCTTCCGTCAGGACGCATTTCCTTAGCTGTGTGCTTGATGGTGTTGACAAAGAGTGCCATCAGTCCATAGCTCATACCAGCACTTGCCAGCAAGCGGGGCCAGTCGCTGCGTCCTTCGTAACCGCCTAACTTCAAACCTACAACGGCTGCAGGACCGAAGAACTGGGTGTAGTCGTCGATACCTGTCTTGAATTTCGTAACCAGCGAGTGCTTGGTTTGCTGCTTGAAGGCATTCTTCTCGCTCTTGGCAATGATACCGGCGATGAAAAGGGGCACACCCACGAAGGTCATATCGTCCATAAACTTATAGGCCTTGGTATTAGGATTGGTGCGTGATTTGAAGAAAGCGAAGTCCATTTTGGCTTCTGGAGCCTTTAGCGCCAGCTCGCTTCGGTCATAGTTCTCAGTAGTTGCGGTGCCCAACTCGGCCTTCATCTCAGGGACGGTGAGCTTCAGCGTTTCCATGTCCTTGTAGCTGTCGGTGTTAGCCTGTGCAGCTACAGCAATCACCATTAAAATGGCAGTTAGAAAATGTTTCATACTTGTTTCGTGTACTTAATTATTTGTTATTTTGTGTGCAAAGTTACAAATATTTTTGTACTTTTGCAACCGAAAAGGAAAAAATGTCATGAAATTGTATTCTGATGCCGCTTTGGCAAAGATTTTAGACCAGGAGATATTCCATAGAATCAGTGCTGTGGCCGACCGCCTCGGTGTGGAGTGCTATGTGGTGGGCGGCTATGTGCGCGACATCTTTTTGGAACGCCCCTCCGACGATATCGATGTAGTGGTGGTGGGTAGCGGTATCAGTGTGGCCAAGGAACTGAAGAAGGAACTGGGCAGGAAAGCCCACCTCTCTGTTTTCAAGAACTTCGGAACGGCACAGGTGAAAATCAATAATAGCCAGGAGATTGAGTTCGTGGGAGCACGTAAGGAAAGCTATCAGCACGACTCGCGCAAACCCATCGTGGAAGACGGGACGCTGGAAGATGACCAGAACCGTCGCGACTTTACCATCAATGCAATGGCTATCTGCCTGAACAGCAACCGTTTCGGAGAACTGGTGGACCCCTTCAATGGCATTGCCGACCTGCAGGACGGTATCATTGCCACTCCGCTCGATCCCGAAATCACGTTCTCGGACGATCCACTGCGCATGATGCGCTGCATCCGCTTTGCCACCCAGTTGAATTTTCAGATAGAGGAAGAAACATTCGAGGCACTCACCCAAATGGCAGACCGCATCAAGATAGTCAGTGGGGAGCGCATAGAAGTGGAACTCAATAAAATCATCATGGCTCCGCATCCCAGCATCGGTTTTGAATACCTGCAACGGAGCGGCCTGCTGCAGATTATCCTGCCCGAACTGGCGGCTCTGGATATCGTGGAGAAACGCGATGGCAGGGCTCATAAGAATAATTTCTACCATACGCTGGAAGTGCTGGAGAATGTGATAGACAATAGCCATCAGCCGACAGCTGACAGCCAACTATGGCTCCGTTGGTCGGCCCTGCTGCACGACATCGGAAAGACAAAGACGAAACGATGGGAACCGAAGGTGGGATGGACCTTCCATAACCATAACTATGTGGGTTGTAAGATGGTGCCCGAGATATTCAGAAGGCTCAAACTGCCGATGGGCGCAGAGATGCGGTATGTGCAGAAAATGGTGGAATTGCACATGCGTCCTATTGCCATTGCCGACGAAGAGGTGACAGACTCCGCTGTGCGCCGACTGCTGAATGATGCCGGTGACGACATCGACGACCTGATGACACTCTGTGAAGCCGATATCACATCGAAGAACGAGGTGCGCAAGAAACTGTTCCTCGAGAATTTCCGCATGGTTCGTGTGAAACTGGCCGACTTGCAGGAGAAAGACTACAAACGACTGTTGCAGCCCGTCATCGACGGCAACGAAATCATGGAGATGTTTCATCTGTCACCCTCGCGTGAGGTGGGTGTTCTGAAACAATACCTGAAAGACGCTGTTCTCGACAATCGCGTTGAGAACGAGCGCGAACCACTGATGAAACTGTTGGTTGAGAAAGCCCAGTCGATGGGACTCTGTCAAGAGCACTCAGAGAAATAACGCTCTCTGAGTGGTTTGACAACGGGTTCGCCCTTCAGCGTCACCGTTTCCAACAACTTGATGTCAACCGACGAACTTCCTACTTTGATAGTGAACTGGCCCGGACGGATGTTCCACTGACGCTGTCCTTCGTTGCTGTAAAAGCCGAACTGCTCAGTCTGCAGTTTGACATTGACCGTCTTGCTCTCGCCAGGTTTTAGCGATACACGGGCAAATCCCTGTAACTGGATAGGACGGATAGACTGGTTGTCGGTTGTTGGCGACAGGTAGATCTGCGCGATTTCGTCGGCAGCCATCTTGCCGGTATTCTTCACTTCGAAACTCAGATTGACACATTCACCGTCAGTCGTCGCCTCTTTGTCGGTCTTCAGATTGCTATACTCAAAAGTGGTGTAGCTCAAGCCGTAGCCGAAGGGCCACTGGATGCGAGAATCCTTCTGGGTGGCATAGCTGTAGCAGATGGGCTCGTCAATGACGGTGTTAGGATAGCTGACGGAGAGTTTAGCCGATGGCGACACCTTTCCGTAAAGGATATCAGCTACTGCATTGCCGCCTTCCTCACCGGGATACCAAGCCTGAATGACAGCTGCACACTTCTCGGCAAGACCAGAGATAATCTGTGCCCTGCCACCAAACATCACCAGCACAACTGGTTTCCCGGTCTTGATGAGTTCTTCGACATACTGTTCCTGCTTGCCTGGCAGACGGAACCCTTGACGATCGCGATTCTCACCGCAGAGCATTACGTTCTCACCGACAGCTGCTATAATCACATCGGCATCCTGAGCCATCTTGAGGGCTTCGGCCTTGTCAGCCTTCTCGCCAGCATCCACCTTACGGTGCAGCAAGTTATACTCCCAAGCGCGTGCATCGCCCAGTTCGCTGTATTTCGTCTCTACTTCTTCAGTCCAGTCGCAACCACGAGAGTACGTCACGTTCATCCCCTCGGGTTTGTGATTCTGCATACCCTCAAGCAACTTCACGATATGCGGTGCCTCAGACTTGTAATCGACCATCTTCCAGAAATACGACATAGCTGGATAAGTATAGTCGCCACACATAGCCCAGATAGAGTTGGCATTAGGACCTGTGACAAACACGTTCTTCACTTCCTTCAGAGGCAACACACCATTATTCTCAAGCAAAACAACCGATTGCGAGGCTATATCGTAAGCAGTCTGGCGCTCTTCTGGGGTGTCAAGTTTGATGTCTTCCTTGGAATAGAGGTAAGCATCCTTGTCAAAAAGGCCCAGACGGAACTTGATGCGCAACACGTCCTTGACAGCACGCTCCAATACCTCGGGCTTGACCAATCCCTTATCGATAGCTTCTTGCAGATTCTTATAGTCGGCACCATGTGGGAAGTCAACATCGTTGCCGGCATTGATAGCCGCAGCGGCTTTCTCGACTGACGACTGGAGATTGGGAATCTGGTCGATAGCTGTATAATCACTCACCACCATGCCGTCGAAACCCACGTAGCCACGAAGAATATCTTGCAGTATCTCGCTGTTTGCCACACAGCGGGTGCCATGAACATCATGATAACCAGGCATTACAGCCACACTGCCAGTGAGACGAATCATCGCCTCATGCGGCAAAAGAATCTCCTCCATCAGCTCCTTCTCGTCGGCATCGCCACCACCACCATAACCCAAGTAGTGCTTAGAACAGGCTCCCACGCCTTTCTTCAAATCTCCCTGCTGCAAGCCCTTGACGAAGGCGGTACCCATCACAGCTGAAAGGTAACCATCCTCACCATACGACTCTTCCAGACGGTTGAAAGTAGGTGTGCGACAGACATCTACCATCGGTGAAAGGGCAAAAATGCCCCCCATCTTACGCAGTTGCGTACTCGTCTGACGCGTCTTTAACTCCGCCAACTCAGGATTGAACGAACCTGCCTGACCTATCTGCTGAGGATAGATGGTAGCCCCCAAAGTGTTAACACCGGAGAGCACCTCCTCATGCAGGAGGGCAGGAATGCCATTAGGCGTGTTGTGCATCAGCCAGTCTTGAATGGCAATAGCCCTGTCGCGAAGCACATTGGGGTCGCGAGGCTGCTGCATACAGAACTGCGAGAAGTGGCCTATGCCGTTGGGTATCTGTTGACAGCACTTGGCTGTGTCGAGTTTTCCGTTTTCGTCGAAGAGTTCGTCCATATACATGCTCCTAAGTTGGGCGATGCGCTCTTCCTGTGACATCTTGTTGTAGAGTTCGTTGACTTGTTGTTCCATATCAGTACTTGAATTACAGCCTGCCAAGAGGGCGGTCAGGCAAATCATGAATAATTGACTCAGAATAGTTGTTCTCTTTTTCATAAATCCTTTGCATTTTGCTGCAAAAGTACGTATTTTATCGCTACTTTCCAAATTTTTCTTATAGAATAATCAAGACAATTAGGTGCTTGATATGGATGAAGAAATAGAGGGGTAAACCCAAAATGGACACAATCAAAGAAAAAATGAACGTCGAATGTTGGAAAATTATGTCTAATTTTGCAGCGGAAAAGAAAGGGAATGAATGGAAAATGTCAATATTACCCACGCAATTGATGACGAAGTGCTGTTTGTGAGCAACTTGCGTAATGCTGCAGACCTGCCTATGCTACGTGCTTCCTACAATACGTTCGTGCATTGTAGGGGAGGTCGTATCTTGGTTGAGGTAGGCGGCAAACAGCAGGTGAAAGTGACGCACGGACAACTCCTGCTGATACCTGCAGGAAAACTGGTGGAGCCGATGCTGGTGAGTACTGATGTGGAGGCCAGTGCACTGCTGGTGTCCGACCGTATGTTGAAATCAGTGCTGGGCAACCAGATTAATATCTGGAACAAAGCCATGTATATGAAGGAGATTTATGTGGTGGAGGGTAACAATTGGCTTTTGGGCATTCAGGACTACACCCGTTCCGTGTTCAGTCAGACTAAGGTGCCTGTGTTGTCAAACGAGATCATGGTGTCGTTTCTGCGTACGCTGTTGCTGATGGTTTGCGAGGAATTGTTAAGCCACGATGATATGGCGTTGACAAACGATGCCTCTTCGATACACGACAAGGAGATTTTCAACCAGTTTCTGCAGTTACTTTCCAGACAGGAGCAGAAACGTCAGAAGGTGGCTTTCTATGCCGACCAGTTGCATATCACGCCCAAATACCTTTCTTCGGTTGCGAAGAAGGTTAGTGGCAAGAACCCCATGCGATGGATTACAGAAAGTACGATGCAGGACTGCTATTCTCTATTGACAGAGACAGACATGAGCATCAAGGAGATATCCCATAAACTGGGTTTTCCTAATTCGTCGTTTTTCAGTCAGTATTTCCGTGAACAGGCCAATGTTACTCCGATGGAGTATCGTTTAGACCATAAAAGAGCTGTGAGATGAGTGAGATAATTGTCAGAAAAGTGGAAGGCAAGAAATACATGGATGATTTCATCCGTGTACCGCAGTCTATCTATCAGCACTGTCCGCAGTATGTGCCTGATTTGGAATCGGACGTTCGGAAATTGTTTAATGCCAAGGAAAATCCAGGGTTGGAATTTTCCGACATTCAACCATTTGTAGCCTACCGACAGGATGTACCCGTCGGACGAGTGGTGGGTATTGTTAATAGGAAAGCGAATAAATGCTGGGGTGCTAAGAACGTTCGTTTCTCGATGATTGAGTTCATCGATGACAAAGAGGTTTCGAAGGCATTGCTCCAGACGGTAGAAGCGTGGGGTAGGGAGCGTGGTATGGACACCATGCAGGGACCGTTGGGTATTACCGACTTTGACAAAGAAGGTATGCTGGTAGAGGACTTTGACCTGCTAGGTTCTATCAACACCATTTATAATCCCGAGTATTACCCCCGCCACATGGAAGCTTTGGGATTGGAGAAGGAGGTTGACTGGTTGCAAGTTCATATTGATATACCTAAAGAGGTACCCGCCCGTTATGCGCGCGTGGCCCAGTATGCCCGTGAGCAGATAGGACTGCGTGTCATCAAGTTGACTGAGAAGCAGATCAGTGAAGAGGGCTATGGTCATCGCGTATTCGATTTGCTGAATGAAGCCTATAAACCCATCTTCGGATTCTCTGCCTTGTCTTCTAATCAGATAGACCGGTATATCCATAAATATCTGAAGATGGTTGACAAACAGCTGATTCCTGTTATTCTGAATGATAAGGGTGAAGTAGTAGGCGCTGCTATCTCAATGGGCAGCCTGTCGAAGTCGATGCAGAAAGCCCATGGCAAGTTGCTGCCTTTCGGCTGGTATTATCTGCTGAAGGCGTTGAAATGGCATCATGAGGACAATGCCGAGATGTTGTTGATAGCCATCCGTCCCGATTATCAGGGACTGGGTGTGAACGCGATGTTCTTTGACGACCTTATACCTATATTTAATAGGTGTGGGTTTAAATGGGCAGAAACAGGTCCGCAGTTGGAGGATAATGTCCGAGAGCTCTCGCAGTGGAAACCCCTGCACCCGAAATTTGTAAAACGCAGAAGATGTTATAAAAAGAAAATATAAAAAACTATGGAAAGAAGAGTAGTAATCACAGGTATGGGTATCTGGTCGTGTCTGGGTATAACCCTCGACGAGGTACGTCAGAGCCTGTATGAAGGAAAGAGTGGTATTGTGTTCAGTCAGGAGCGTATGGATAAGGGATTCCGTTCGCCTTTCTGTGCTAATGTTCCCAAGGCTGACTTGAAACCTTATGTAAACCGTAACTTCCGTCAGTTCATGCCAGAGGAGGCACAGTATGCCTATATGTCAACGCGTGATGCTCTGGCAGCTGCACGTCTGGATCAGGACTATATCGACCAGCATGAGGTAGGTATTATCTTCGGTAACGACTCTGTGGCTGAGGCCACGATGGTGGCACTGGATAAGTTCCGCCAGTTTGGTTCTACGGCAGCTTGCGGCAGTGGTGCCATTTTCCAGTCGATGAACTCGACAGTGACGATGAATCTGGCCTGTCTGTTTCATCTGAAGGGTATCAACCTGACAGCATCAGCAGCCTGTGCTTCCGGTTCGCAGTCTATCGGATTGAGCTATCTGCTCATTAAGAATGGCCTGCAGGACTGTGTCGTCTGTGGCGGTGCCCAGGAAGCTAATATGTATGGTGTGGCATCGTTCGACGGTATTCAGTCATTTGCCCTGCGCGATGATAACGATGCTACTAAAGCCAGCCGTCCTTTCGATAAGGACCGTAACGGACTGGTGCCTGGTGGTGGTGCTGCAACACTGGTTATCGAGGATTACGAGAGTGCCGTTCGTCGTGGTGCACCTATCCTCGCAGAAATCGTTGGCTGGGGATTCTCCGGCAATGGCGACCATATCTCTACACCCAACGTGGCAGGTCCAGCCCGTTCGCTCGAGCTTTGTCTGCAGCATAGCGGTGTCAATGTCAAGGAGATTGGCTATGTGAATGCCCATGCTACCTCTACCAGAATTGGTGACAGTCGCGAGGCCCAGGCTATTGCCCAGATTTTTGGTGACTACCGCGTACCTGTTACCTCGACAAAGAGTCAGACAGGTCATGAGATGTGGATGGCAGGAGCATCGGAGATTATCTATACCATCCTGATGATGAAGAATAACTTCATTGCCGGCAATGTCAACTTCGAGAATCCTGACGAGGAAACAGCCTGCGTGAATGTTATCCCCGAGACAATAGAGACTCATTTCGATACCTTCCTTAGCAATTCGTTTGGCTTCGGAGGTACCAATTCAACATTGATTGTTAAGAATCTTTAGTTGAAATAACGAAATCCCGGAATAACGGAATAACGAAATAACGAAATAACGATAATTTTTAAAATTAAAACATTATGACAAGAGAAGAAATCATTGAGCAGGTAAATGGACTGCTCTCAGAAGAGTTTGAAGTAGAACAGAGTGAATTTACCCCCGATGCCAATCTGAAGGATACCCTCCAGTTGGACAGCATCAATCTGGTTGACTTGATCGCACTGGTACAGGTGACTTACAAAATCACTATTCCCGTCAACGAGTTGCATCAGATTCAGACATTCAACAATCTCTACGATTACATCGAGCAGCACTTGCCAGCATGATCATTCAAGGCGACGACATCAAGAGACTCATTCCGCAACGCGATCCCTTTATGATGGTGGACGAGTTTGAACAGCAGAACGAAACTTCTGCCTGTTCAGCACTCACCATTGCGAGGGGAAACTATTTCCTGTTGCCTGACGGAATGATAGCTCCGACTGGGTTGGTAGAACATATCGCCCAGTCGTGTTCGGCCCTTGCCGCCAGTTTGAAGGCAGAGGGCGACAAAGCTCCTATCGGAATGATTGTGGAGGTAAAAAACTTCTGTTGCCATCGCCGCCCTCAGTTGAACGAACGTATTCAGACCGAGGTGTCGTTTGGTTTTTCTTTCGGTAATATGACGCTGGCACATGGTGTCTCAAAGATTGCCGACGAAACTGTCGCTGAAGTTGACTTGAAAATATTTATGCAATGACCAACTTTTTCATCAGGTTATATCACTATTTCCGTAGCCATCAGTCAGTCTGCTGGTTATCAATGGCTGCCCTCTTCCTCGTATTGGGCTGGTTTGCCACCCGTATTCATTTGGAGGAGGACATTGATAAGTTGATGCCCTCGTCAAAGAACGAGGATGGCACCACCAAACTGGCTTTTGCCGATTTGAAGATAAAGGACAAGACATTCCTGCTCTTTGAGGGAGAGGGTGTCGAACACCTCTCGGAAGTATGTGACCAGTTTGTGGATTCGCTCCTGCAGCGTGACTCCGTGAGCCACACTATTGAGGATGTGTTCTACCAACTGCCAGAAGACCTGATGTTGGATGGTGCCGACTATATGATGGCCCATCTGCCAGCCTATATCGATACATCGGCCTATGCCCGTTTCGACACCTTGCTGACCAAAGAGCATTTCACCCGTCAGATGCAGCAGAACTATGCTGACATGCAGAGTGAGGTAGGGGAGGTGCTGCCGGAGTTGATACAGATTGACCCGATGGGCATGCGCAATGTGCTGGCAGAGCAGTTGAAACCGCTTATAGAGGGAGGCGCAGGCAGTTACAATACTGTCAACGGCCATTTCTTCGTGCCTGACTCAACGGTATGTATTGCCTTTATCACCCCTCATTTCTCTTCAACCAATACCGGTCAGGGTTCAGCGCTTTTCGAGATGATGAACCAGCAGATTGAGGAGTTTGCCAAGCAGCATCCTGATGTCCGCATCAGTTATCATGGTACTCCGGCCAGCGGCTACTATAATTCTTCGCAAATCAAGCACGACCTGACCACCACCATCACTGGTGCCCTTGTTTTGGTTCTTATCTTCCTATTGGTGTGTTTCCGCAGATGGGACACCATTCCCCTCTTGCTGTTACCTGTTGTGTTCGGAACCCTCTTTGGACTCACGATGATGTATTTCATCAAAGGGCAGTTCTCACTTCTGGCATTGGGTATCGGTGGCGTCGTTCTGGGTGTGGCATTGAGTTATGTATTGCACGTGCTGACCCATCAGAAATATGTGGGTGATGCCGAACGGATGCTGCGCGACCAGGTGAAACCGGTATGGCTGGGCTGTCTGACAACCATAGGTTCCTTTGCAGGACTGATTTTCATACAGACCGATTTGCTCCAGGACTTTGGTCTTTTTGCTGCCTTTGCTATCCTGGGTACAACGCTGTTCAGTCTGACGTATCTGCCACAGTTCTTCAGTTCAAAGAAGGCAGAACCGTCTGTTCGCTCCTTTGCTTGGATAGACCGTATCAATACGTATCCCTTCGACCGCAAGAAGCCCTTGCTGATAGTCATCTTTGTGGTGATGGCTGTTTGTATCGGAGCTTACTTCGTGGGAGGAACACGTTTTGATGCCGATATGCACAATCTGGGCTATGAGGCAGAACTGACAGAACATTCTGAGCAGGTGTTGCGCGAGAAGACCTATACGGGCGACAAGACAAAATACTTTGCCAGCAAGGGTCGTACGATGGAGGAAGCCATCAGTGCCTTTGCCCTGTTGGACAAGAAACTTGACTCCCTGCAACAGCTGGGACTCGTCAAGAGCTATACCCATACCAATCAGATTTTCGTGCCCCTTAAGGTTCAGCAAGAGCGTATTGACGCTTGGAAAGCCTATTGGACCGAGGCTCGTCTTGCCAAAGTGCGCCAGTTGATACAGTCAACTGCCCCACAGGCTGGTCTTACCTCCGATGCCTTCGATACTTTCTTCGAGGCAGCGACTTCCGACTATGAACCTGATGCCTTATATGAGGCAAAACTGATACCTATCGGTTATCAGTCAACACTGATGGAAGAGTCGTATGACGGCAATTTCCTCTGCTTCACCTCGGTACGTTGTGCCAACGACAGTGTGAGGAGCAGTGAGAGTGACTATATCCGTATCTGCGATGCCATTGCCCAGCGCCCCGAGCTCTTGGTACTTGATACCTATTATTATACGACAGACACCCTGCTGCGCATGAGTGAAGACTTCAACGTGCTGCAGTGGTTGTCGATGGCTTTCGTATTTGTTGTCTTGCTGTTGAGCTTCCGTTTCAATGTGAAGCATACCGTTTTGGGCTTCCTGCCCATCTTGCTGAGTTGGATGATTGTCTTGGGCGCGATGGTACTGTTTGATATCCGTTTCAATCTAATCAGTATCATCATCTCCACCTTTATCTTCGGTATCGGTGTTGACTATAGCATCTTCGTGATGGACGGACTGACGCATCAGGACTCACAGAAACTGACATTCCATAAGACAGCCATCTTCTTGAGTGCTGTCACACTGATAACAACGGTGAGCAGTATGCTCATCGCCTCTCATCCTGCTATCCGTTCCGTAGGTTTCTCTACCTTAGTGGGACTGTTGTCGGCAGTGATTCTCTCCTACGTGCTGCAACCGGCTATTTACCGTTGGATTAATCGCAATAAGCAATGAAATACGATGCCGTTATCATAGGAAGTGGATTTGGCGGACTGACCTGTGCCCATCTGTTGGCAAAGGCTGGACGAAAGGTCCTTGTGCTGGAGGCGCATTGGCAACCAGGTGGTTGTATGCAGAGCTATCAGCGCAAGGGACATTCCTTTGATACGGGTCTGCACTATGTGGGTGGACTGGGCGACGGAGAGACGTTGCACGATATTTTCGGGCAGTTAGGACTTCTGCAGTTGCCCTGGCATCGAATGGACGTTGACTGCACAGACCAGATTATCATCGAAGGTCAGACCTATTGCCTGGCGCAAGGCTTCGACCATTTCGTTGATGTGCTGGCCGACCGTTTCCCCCAGCAACGTGCTTCCTTAAAGAAGTATGTGGAGATGCTGCAGGGACCGGACCCTGACCCTTCTGTCAATGCATGGGCATGGCTGAATGAGACGTTCAGCGATCCGTTGTTGATAGATGTCCTGTCAGGCTCCTGCCTGAAGACCGAATTGCGTTGTGAGTCATTGCCCCTACTTGCCTTTGCCCATAGCCAGAAGAGCTATATCCAGAGCAGTTGGCGACTGAAGGGCGACAGCGGACTCATTGTGCGCTCCCTGGTGGATGATATCAAGCACATGGGCGGTGATGTCGTCTGTCGTGCAGAGGTGACAGAACTGATAGAACACGAAGGACGTATCGTTGCAGCTCTGACGGCTAACGGCGAACGTTATGAGGCTGATAGCTTTATCAGCGATATTCATCCAGCCCAGACCTTTGCGCTTGTCAAAGACAGTAAGGTGCTGAAGAAGATATTCCGTACACGGATGTCGATGCTGGTCAATACTTACGGCATGTACACCTATTCGCTGGTGCTGAAACCTCATGCACTTTCCTATTTCAATCACAATAAGTTTGTGTATGAAGGCGGAAGTGTGTGGGACGAACATACAGCCAAGGTCATGCTGAGTTGCAGAGTGCCCGAGGATGGAAAGGACGAAAACTTACTCCTCGACCTGCTGACACCATGCGAAGGTCACCCGATGGCATTGGCTGAGAAGGCTGTGCCGGGACTGCGTGATATGGTGGAACAGCAGTATGTCAGCACTCCTCATACTTGGCAACGCTTTACCCGTACTCCAGAAGGCTCTGCCTATGGTGTGAGGAAAGACTGCCGACAGCCTCTGCTCACGATGCTCTCACCGCGTACGCCCCTCAGCAACTTGTTGCTCACCGGTCAGAACGTGATGTTGCACGGACTGGAGGGTGTGGTGATGACTGCCCAACAAACATGTGATATATTATTAAATTAGAAAATAAGTAAAATCGTCAATATGAACAAGTATGCTTTAGTAACAGGAGGTAGCCGTGGCATCGGACGCGCTGTAGCAGTGCGTCTTGCACAGGACGGCTATCAGGTGATTATCAATTATGCCAGCAATCAGGCAGAGGCAGAGAAGACCCTTGAGCAAATAGGAGGCAAAGGCGAACTGATGTGCTTTGACGTCAGCGATGCTGCACAGACGCGTGAGGCTTTACAGCAGTGGCAACAGCAGCACCCCGATGATTATATCGAGGTGGTGGTGAATAATGCCGGCATCCGTCGTGACAATGTGATGGCACTGATGCCTGAAGCCGACTGGCATCGTGTGCTGGATATCACCCTGTCGGGTTTCTTCAATGTCACCCAGCCATTGTTGCCCGCTATGCAGATTCATAAGTTCGGACGCATCATCAACATGGCCAGTGTCAGCGGTATCAAAGGACTGCCCGGTCAGACCAACTATTCTGCTGCCAAGGGCGGAATTATTGCTGCTACCAAGGCCTTGGCACAGGAAGTGGCCCGTAAGAATGTGACGGTCAATGCCGTTGCCCCTGGTTTTATCAAGACTGATATGACAGAGGGACTTGATGAGGCTGCCCTTAAGAAGACCATTCCTGCCAATCGCTTCGGCAATCCCGAGGAGGTGGCTGACTTGGTGGCGTTCCTTGCATCGCCCAATGCCGGCTACATTACCGGTAATGTGATTTCAATTAACGGAGGACTTTATACTTAGAGTTTAGAGTTCATAGTTTAGAGTTTAGAGTAAATAAGGTTAAGTTTTTAGGAGAATTGGTTATGAAGAAGATTGTTTTTGTTTTGTTCTGTATGCTGGCATGTTTGGCTAATGTCAATGCTCAGCAAGTGACGAAGACTGCCCACAAGAAGGGAGTTAAGACGGATGTGGTTACCACAGGATCGATGACGATTCGCAAACCTAATTATATCTGTATTTCTACAGACAATGACCGTGATCAACTGATCATGGATGGCACTAAGTTTACTATGACAATGGGTGGCAAGAAGCATGTTACCGATAGTCGTAAGAATCCTCAGTTCGTTACTTTCCAGGCTGTTCTGGAGGCAGTCATCAACGGTCGCCAAGTACCTGCAGGTGAAGACCTGACAGTATCTACCAAGGGCAACGAGCAGACGATTACCATCACTCCTACTGGAAAAAAGCGTCGCCAGATGTTCACGTCTTTCGTGCTCGTTGTCGATGCAAAGACTTCTGCATTCCGTCTGTTGCGCATGAACGACAGGAGCGGAGGCTATACTGAATACTCTTTTAAGTGAGAAGTGAAAAGTGAAAAGTGAGGAATGAAGCATTTACTATTTTTCCTTTTTGTATTTCTACCTATAGCTGCCGGCGCCCAGCAGATTACAGGCTACGTCACTGATGCCGAGACAGGCGACAGCATCCCTTATGCCAGTGTGGTTTATAAGGGACATCAGTTGTCGGCTATCTCCAATGGTGAGGGACGCTATGTTATCGCACGTCACGAGGGATGGAATATCACCTTCAGTGCTGTGGGTTATAAGACGCGCATCATTCCTGTCAATGCCAAGACAAAGGCTAAGCTGAATATTGCGCTAAAACCCGACAAGCAGACGTTGGCTGAGGTTACCGTGAAAGCCAAGCGCAGCAGGTATAGTCGTAAGAACAATCCTGCCGTTGAGTTGATGAAAAGGGTGGTGGAAGCCAAGAAGAAAACAGACTTGAGCGTCAACGACTACTATCGATATAATAAGTACGAGAAGATAACCACCTCGTTGAACGACTTGAAGCCTGAGCAATTGGAGACAGGTCCCTTTAAGAAGCACCCTTGGTTGGTAGAACAGGTAGAAACAAGCAGTGCCACCGGAAAGCTGATACTCCCCGTGAGTGTTGACGAGACCGTTTCCCAGAAAGTGTATCGTAAAGAACCGCATGCCGAGAAGACCATCATCCAGGGACAGTCGTCCAAGGGTGTCAACAATATCTTCCAAACGGGTGATATCGTCAATAATGTGCTCAAGGATGTGTTCACCAACATCGATTTGTATCAGGATCATATCCGTTTGTTGCAATACCCCTTCATTTCGCCTATATCGAAAGAGGGTATAGGGTTCTATCGCTACTACATCGAGGACACGCTGGCTATTGAGCGCGACAGTTGCATCCATCTGCATTTCCTGCCCAACAACCAGAACGATATGGGATTCCGAGGCGACCTCTATATCCTCAAGGATTCCACATTGCACGTGCGCCGTTGCGAAATGACCATTCCCAAGCAGAGCAATGTCAATTTCGTGAAAGACGTAAAGATTCTGCAGGAATATGAAAAGCTGCCTAACGGACAGTGGGTGCTGACAAAGGATGACATGTCAACCGAACTGGAACTGCTCAGTTTCCTCCGCGAACTGATGGTGACGCGCACTACCCGCATGTCGGACTATAGTTTCGATCCTATCCCGAAGAAACTCTTCCGAGGCATTGCCCCTGAGGTGACTGAGGCCGATGCCGAGATGCGCGATGATGCCTTCTGGAATCAGTTCCGACAGGTGGAACTCACCAAGAGCGAGAGCTCGATGGACAAGTTCGTCCACCGTATCGAGAATATCAAGGGTATGAAGTATGTCATCTTCGGACTGAAGGCACTGTTCGAAAACTCCATCGAGACCAGTACCCCCAACTATATCGATATATGTCCGGTCAATACCATCCTTACACGTAACTATGTTGACGGATGGCGTAGCCGACTGAGTCTGAAGACTACGGCAAACCTTTTCAAGCATTTCTTCCTCTCTGGCTACTATGGTCGCGGATGGGGCAGTCACCAGAATTACTATAATCTGGAGTTCACCTATTCGCTCAATGCCAAGAAATACCTGCCTCACGAGTTCCCACGTCGCACTGTGACGATTTCTACGGGACGTGATGTGTGCTCACCATTCGACCGCTTCATGGATACCGATAAGGATAACTTCATGGTGGCTTTCAAATGGGCTGATACCGACAAGATGATGTATTACAATCGTCAGCAGGTGTCATTCGATTATGAGACCGACTGGGGATTGAAGGCTACGCTGATTGGTAAACTCGAAGAGAATGAGGCCTGCGGCAAGATGTCGTTCCGCACGTTGGACCAGGCTCCGCGTGAAGAGTTCTTCCGTACAGGTAATCGGGAATATCTCCGCACAGCAGAGGTCACAGCCAGATTGCGCTATGCACCGGGCGAAACCTATATCAACAATAAGTTGCGCCGACGTGTCATCAACCTGGATGCTCCTGTGTTCAGCGTTTCTCACACAATGGGATTCAAAGGCGTCTTCGGTGGTGATTATTCCTACAACTATACCGAGCTCCACATCTACAAGCGATTCTGGCTCAGCGATTGGGGAAAACTGGACATCTCGCTGAAGGGCGGCATGCAGTGGAACCAAGTGCCTTACCCCCTGCTGATTTTCCCGGCAGCCAACCAGTCGTATATCATTATTCCTGAGACGTTCAACCTCATCAATACGATGGAATTCCTCAACGACCGCTTTGCGTCGCTGATGGTGTCGTGGGACCTCAACGGTAAGATATTCAACCGCATACCGCTGCTGAAGAAACTGCACTGGCGCGAGTATATCGGAGTGCGCATGCTGTGGGGCGAGCTCTCAGATAAAAACAACCCCTTCTTGGCTGAGAACGCAGGCAATACGCGACTCATGTATTTCCCGGCAGGAGCACATGTGATGAATCCCGACCGTCCCTATGCCGAGATAGTCTTGGGAATCCACAACATCTTCAAGTTCTTCCACGTGGAATATGTTCGCCGACTGAATTACAACGATTTGCCGACGAGTCCCAAATGGGGCATGCGATATGTAATAGCATTCAGCTTTTAACCGACGAAGCCTTGCGCATCTTGCGCAGGGCTTTGTCTCTTATTTGGCGTATGCGTTCGCGCTTCAGTCCCAGCATGATGCCAATCTCAGCCATCGTCTTGCGCTCTTCATCTACTCCGAAGAAAGCCCTGATGACAGCCTGCTCCCTGCTGTCCAGCACAACTATGGCTTTCACCAAATCGTCCGACAGCGCATTCTGCTCAAGTGCAGCATCAGCCTTAGGCGCATCTTTGTCTTCCAGCACATTCAATAGCGTGTAGTTGTTCTTCGAACCGACAGGCAGCGATTCATCAGTCGACAGCACGGGCATCTCGCCAGTCACCTTCCTGATAGCCTCCTCAATGCTATGGCGGATATAAGGGGCGGCAAACGTTACGAAAGGTTTGCCACGGCTGGGGTCGAATTTTTCGGCAGCCTTAATGATTCCGAAACTGCCCTCACTCACCAAATCGTCAGTAGTCAGCAGTTCACAGGAATACTGTCGGGCCAAGGTAACCACATAGCCCATGTTCTTGCTGACCAGTTCGTCGCGCTGTTTTTTCTCTTCGTTCGTCATACTGCGGGCAAAGATACGACGAAAAAAAAAGAAATCCAAATTTTCATCTGGATTTCTTTCCGTCTCTTCTCCCCCAAGTCCCCCCTCGGGGGGGATTTAGAGGGGGTTATTACGAAATCTCAATCATACGTGAGACCTTAGTCTCCTCCTTCTTCATCTTCGGCAGAACCACCGTCAGAATACCGTTTTCCACCTTTGCAGAGATGCCGTCCTTCTCAACATCCTCTGGCAGCGAGTAGTTCTGCTGATAGTTCGTGTAGCTGAACTCACGGCGCAGGTAGTGCTGCTTCTTGTCCTCCTCCTTGTGTTCCATCTTGTTCTCGATGGCAATGCTCAGGTTGCCGTCCTCATTGATGTGTACGCGGCAGAACTCCTTCTTGATGCCAGGAGCGGCAAGCTCCATCGTGTAAGCGTTCTCGTCTTCCTTCACATTCACTGCCGGAGCAGTTGTTGTAGCACACGACATCATATCGCTGTTGTTCATAAACTCGTCGAATACTGTTGGAAACCAACTGTTTTTGAATACTGGTAACATAATCATACCTCCTAATTCTATTTTTAATTGTTCTATAATGTTGTTTTTTATCTCGTTCCCGCCTCAGCCTAAGCGTCGGCGTTCACCCACTATAGTACAACTAACGTGCCAGCACCGCACGTTCTGACAAAATGGCGCACCTATATGTCAATCTGGCAAACCAACGCCTATTCCCCTTTATCCCAAACACCGACACACAAAAAAGCCCCTCTCCTTTTGGAGAGGGGTTGGGGAGAGGCTGTTGGGGCTTTGAGTTTTTCTTACCCCTCCTGGCTTGGTCCGCCAGAAGCCTGAGCAGTGACGGTAAACCAAACACTGCCGCTGCGGTAGATCACAATGCTGTGGCCATCTGCAACATTCAGGCCACTGAACGTAGCACCGAAGGCGTCGTGACTGGTGGGGCTGATGGCATCGCCCGTGCCATCCACCTTGGCAGTAAACTCGACGTTGCCAAGATTGGTACCGCTGACCACAATCGTCGTGATGGGAGCTGTGGCATTGACATTGCCACCGGAAATGCTCTGGCTTACACCGTTGATGGTAGCATTGGTGGCATAGGAAGGCTCTGCTGGAGTAACGTCTTCAGTAGTACCAGTCCCACTCGCTCCACCGGCATTGTTCAGGTAGAACTCCGATTCCAAGTCAATCTCGTAAGCAGCATAGCTGTTCTCCACAGCTTGCGCAAGACTGCACAGGTCTGAGCCAAGGGCTGCCTCGTTGAGTACCATCTGACAGTTGCTGCGGAACCAGCCACCACTTCTGTCCTTACGGCTGACGATGATGCCAGCAGCTACCACGTCACCGCCGCGTCCCAATACGAAGTTGTAGCGGTCAGTGTCGAACTCAAAAGTAGAGAAGTTCAAGCGGTTCTTCCAGTTCGAGCAGGGGAACTCGCCCTCGCTGTTCACAATCTCCGTAGTCATAGGCGCACCGCTACCGTCAGCATTGCGAGGGTTGAGCAATATGCGGGCTGATGCCACCTCGTACTTGCCACCCAATTTCTGCACAGTCACGAATGTCACCTGATCGCCACGCTGCAGATTCCATGCATTCACAAAGTCAGCATAGGTACGGCTGGGCGCGTTGACATACGCCTTGTGGCCGCCTTCTGCGTCAATACCTACCGACACCTCGGGCAGATGGCCCTGCGAGATGATGGCTGCAAAGGGAGTCCACTTGTCGCTCTGTAGCGGGATGAACTGGTAGAACTGGTACAGGCTCTGCCCCGAGTTCTGCAGCGTTGCCGCACGCTCACGCAAGTACTTCAAGTTCACCTTCTTGAACTTGTTCATGCACTGGTAACCATTGCTCACACCCTCGAAAGAGTGGTTGCAAATAAACTTCACCATGGCGTAGAACATGCCTACCGCCTTTACCAAGACACGCTGCAACGTCTGTGCATTGGTCTTCGGGTTCTTCACATGACGGTTAGTACCGTCTTTCAATGTTTTTTCGCTCATAATACAAACATTTTAAATATTAGTTATAATCCTACTTGTGGAGACTGCTATCAATTAGACTTCAATTAGAGTTCGATATGACTTCAATTAGAGTTCGATATGACTTCGATTAGAGTTCGATATGACTTCGATTAGAGTTCGATATGACTTCGATGCGACATCAATATAACTCTGGTATGAGATCGACTTGAGCAATCACCAACTCGGGATGTTCGATGCAAAGTTATGTATTTTTTCGCCTCGATTTTGGTTGATGGAAAAACTGAAGTCTGTGTGTGGAAAATAAAATGAGGACCCATGTAGAGTCCTCATTATATGTTGTCTGTCTGCAATGCCCTTCTACAGGGATTAAATCCCGAATTTACCCATATTACTGCGCATGTCACGCAAAAGCTCGAAATATTCTGATTTGTGAAAATAATATCCTATTTCGTGGAAAGCATCCTGAAACGTTCCCGTTGTCTTGGGATGAACATTGAAATTAATATCCAGTTTATCGGGGTTGGTGAATGCTTCTTCATAGTCTTTGTAATCGTTGGCATAGTTAATAAAAGTCCTGGAAGTAAATGTTATGGGCATGCCTGGCAGCACACAGTCCTTCAAATATTTGCAGAAAGGTGTGTGCGCCTGGTTCTCCAGTATGTTTATTCGTCTGAAATAGTCATGCATCAATAGGCAGAATGCAGTCGGTTTTAATTCGATACCACATATTTTGCATATTTCTTTTCCGTTAAAGAAGTGTGCAATGGCCTTCTTGATGCAGCCCGTCATGTTGTCTTCGTCTATTGGTGGAAGGAAGAGCTTACTGTGATTTTTCTGCGATGTGCTATGCCGTTGCTCTTGGGTGAGCTTGATGTTTATATCATATAAACTGTCAGCACTTTCTCTCGCTTTGTTTAAAAGTGTGACAATGGTGGTATAAAATTGCGTTCCGTTTATCTCAACCTTATCTATGGAAGATGGGTTAATTACGAAACTTGAGGTCTTATTCCCTATTTTTCCCTTACGAATCTTTCCTTTCTGTCGTAAGGCATGTAGTGAAGATTTACCTCCTCCACCACCGCCGCTATAGTGACCCAAAACAATCGGACCAGAATCCACCACTGACACGGTAAAACGATCTTGGGGAATGGCATCGATTTGTGCAGCCGTCAACCTTTGAATCACTGTGGGCACCTCCATATTAGGCAGTAATGCCATCCTCCCTGCCAATTTAACCTTAGTTCCTCCAATGCGAGACGAGGAAATCCTTCGCGCTAAACTTGTTTTCAATATTTTCATAAGCCTTTCTGTTTCTCATTGGCAAATATACACAAAAAAGTTGATAACTCAACCTTTCTTGTGCAATTTTCTTTCCAATTACTTTGCAGTTTTCAAAATAATGTTTATCTTTGCAATCGGAGTGGGAAGGACTCGCTCCGGCAGAAGAAGCGTTATGCTCCCAACTTGCGAGTGAAAACCTAGGAAATTTTCAAAGCGAGATTGATAAATGCAGGAGGGCAGAACGGCTTCCACGTTTAGGCGTGGGGCTGTACTCCATTTTCATTTATCAGGTTTTCCTAGGACCTTCACTCGGAACTGGCAAAAGCAGTCCCGCGCTTCTGCTATGGAGGAGAATGAGCTAATAACTTAAAACCGAGGAAATATGAAACAAAAACTACTATTATTAGTTGCAGTAATGCTATTTAACATGTTTGGCTTGTATGCCCAAACGTCAAAGGTGAATGTGACCATTGACGGCCCTGGTGTCGTGGATGAATACTATTTGCTTGGTGCTGATGGTAGTAAACAACTGAAGTTGAAGGCGGTGCCCAGCAAATTCCTTGGTGATGTAACCTTTGACGGATGGAGTGGTGATGCCACAGGTACTGCTACAGAATTAACTGTCGCAGCAGACAAAGCCCAGAATATCCATGCAAAGTTCACCTATCACCGCCCCGTAAAGAAATACCCGCTATTGAATCTTAAGCAGTCGTGGGCTGATATGGGCAGTCCCATCTTCTTTGAAATGCCAACCTTATGGGAGACTCAGGATTTGAACGCTTGGAGAGGGTCAAGTTATTTGTCTGTAGACTACAATCGTGATGGATATATGGATTATGTTGAATTCCCTAAAAAAGGTGGAATGGGAACTGACAATCATCGCGAGAATGTCAGATTCTGGTTAGGAAAGCCTGATGGTTCTTTTGAAGAAGACCCTCTGAATGACAATAGAATGTTAGGTACAGTCTATTCAATTCATGTAAAGTATGCAGACTTCAACGATGACGGCTATCCTGATTTCTGCTCATTCAGTACTGGCTATGATCGTACAGGTTCTACGGGTGACTACCCCGTTGTGTTAATGAGTGATGCAAATTGTGTTTATCGCGACTTGCGTTATCCTGCATATCAGGAACCGAATAATAATTCAATGTATGGCACTTTTCATGGTGGCACCACTGGCGATTTTGATAATGATGGAGATATCGATATCATATTTTGGAATAATAATGATTCTTATGGAAAGACTTCTCTTTATTTAGAGAATGATGGTAAAGGAAACTTTACAGAGCGTAAAGCATCAGAGATTCTTGATTTGGAGCAATACATTGAGGAAAATTCAGATGGTCAAAACTTGCCTTGGTTTTTGGATGCCGAGTTTATTGATATAAACAATGATGGATACAACGATCTTGCTTTTACAGGTATTGATCGTTACAAAGATGAAAGCTGTAGTTCTTTCTTCCCTACGCCCGTTGTGTTTTGGGGCAGTAGTAATGGAAAATACGGAGGCTCTAATTATTCTGTTATTCCACCTCCACGTCTTGGCTATGCCATCAACGAGTCATTTGCCTTCTATGATTTTAATGGGGACGGCGTGAAGGAAATCATTGTCCTTCGAACTGCTGATGGTGAGAATGGAACGAGTTTTTATAAAGGTGGCTATCTTCAGGTATGTGAGTTGATCAATGGAGAGTTTGTAGATAAGACTAGCCAATATGTTCCTGTAGAACACAAGGCTCTCAACAAATATATCGGAGATCTTAGGATGTGTGTGGAAAACATAGATGGAATAGATTACCTCTTAGTTTCTCAAATTGAAACGATTTTAAGTCCAGGTTTAGGTGCAGGTGTAATTAAACCCTATGCCTTACGCAATGGTGTGATGGAATCTTTGGAAGAGCCTTTAAAAACCAAAATATCATCTTTCGATGAAGGAATTCCTTTGTATGCAGATGGACCTTGGTTGGCTGATTTACGGTATCATAATGATGGTGTGAATCCCGTTGATACAATGGCGGAGCACTCATGGGCTGATGCCTCAGATTGGGATGCTACAACAGGCAACATGTGGCGAATTGATTTTGCTCATCGTAAGGACACTCATTTTGGTAGAACCTGTATACGTTGGAACAGAGACGGACAAGACCCAAAGAAGGAACTTGAAATGCAGGGAATATCGTTTACATTCTTCTCAGAGGTGGATCTTCAGAGTTTGGCAAAGGAAGGTTATTATCTGGAGTTTTATATCAAGAATACAGACCCAGACTTGACGTTAAATGTAGGTTTGGAGACTTATGATGATAATACACCAGAATCTCTTCGTGGATACTATGCCACTATCAGTAGCAAGCACGTAGAAGGCGGCAAATTCACGGGTGAATGGCAGCGTGTGCTCTATCCTTTGGCAGGCATGAATGGAAATGAAGGCCTGAAAATAAGGACAATAGTCATGAGGGTTGACAAGGGCGACTTGAACAACGAGTTCTACCTTGACGATATCCGCATCCGCAGACTTGCAGACTCAGGCTTGGATGATTATGATCGTGCTTTCTTGATGGATTATCTTAATAAGTCTTATTTTGAAAAGGAACGTACAGCTCAAGTGCAGTCTCAGGAGTTTAAGGCAATGCTGAAGCCATTGATACAGAATTTTGCACCAGACTCGATGAACTATTTTAACAAATATATCACAGACTACGAAGTGCCTCTTACCCGAGGAATGGCAGCATGTATGGCGTACTATACAGCCCGCAGTATCGGGGCTGAGACGAATAATGCTGCTGTCGGTGAACAGCCAGAAGATATCTGGGATGGTGATATCAATAATTATGATGATTTACTACCTCATTGGCAGGATCCAGGCGAGAAAGATGCACCTGCAGATATGTTTTGGAGGGGTACGGTCTTCGGAGGCAGGATGACTTGTTGGTATTGGAACTTCTGGCACGTATCAGACAAATCTGGCATCAATGTCATTGGCTTAGACAAGGAGGCAAACTCCTTCCATTGGGATCAGGCTTTCACATGGGAGGATGCCGTTTGTGCTATTACTCGCCTTCTTGACAGTATTGATCCAAATATCGTGCAAGAGGCTTTAGTGCCCGTAACAGTCACAGCCAAGAGCTATACCATCAAATATGGTGATGCTCTGCCTAAATTTGAATATACCAGCGAGGGGGCTACCATTGAGGGAACTCCAACAATTTCCTGTGAGGCTACCTCTGCTTCGCCTGTCGGCACGTATCCGATTGTCATAACCAAAGGCAGCGTGACCCATTATAATACGACCTTTGTCAATGGCACACTGACCATCGAGAAGGCTCCGCTGAAAATTACAGCTAAGAGTTACACCATCAAGCAAGGCGAGGAACTGCCAACCTTTGAGGCAACTTATGAAGGCTTCAAGAATAATGAGACTTCTGCCGTGCTGACGAAACAGCCTACTATCACTACAACGGCAACATCAGCAAGTGCGCCTGGTGAGTACGAAATCACTATCAGTGGTGCTGAGGCTCAGAACTATGAAATCAGCTATGTAGCAGGTAAACTGACCATTGAGGCAGTGGAGATTGTTCCTATCTCTGAGACTGAGGAGAAGTCATTTAGCCAACAGGTGGATGAAACAACCGATTTGCAGAATACCGTTATCGACAACACCTATTATAACATGGATGCCGCGAATGGTGACGGATATGATGCAACGGAGCAGGCACTCGTGCTGAACTCTACTACTTCATCTGCACAGATGAGTGCCGTTCAGGGTGCTCAGGTAGGCGATGCTGCCGTACGTGAGAACTTCAGTGGTATCATCTTCGAGATTCCTGCCGGACAGGGTGTTATCACGGTGGATGCCAAAACGATTGGCACACATGTGCTGAATGTGCAGATAGGCAATGGTGCTCCTACGCAGGTGAAGAAGACGGAGCGTGGAACGGCTGATGTGGAATATAATGTCAGTGCTCCTACCTACGTCTATCTCTATGCAAGTACGGAGAGTGGTGCTTCGGCTCGTCTCTATCGTGGACCTTCGGCTGGTGCCAATAGTGTATTGCTCTATGGTTATAAGGTGCAGGTGGGTGGAACAGGCATCGGAGAATTGAAGAATGGAAAAATGGAAGAATTGAAGTATTACGACTTGAATGGCCGGAAGGTGAAAACACCGAGAAAAGGTGTTTATATTATTAACGGCAAAAAAGTCGTAGTGAAGTAATTCGACCGTCACGAAATTGCCGATCGCGCCTCGAGAGATTACGGCTCTCAAGGCGCGATCTTACGTTTCGTTGGGTACGAGATTACGGCTTGTGAAAGAGGAACACAAAAACATGTAACCTTATAACCTAATGTGGCATGAAGTACGATGTACAGAGGGATTGCGCTGGGTTATATGCTTGCTGAACATATAACCCACATATAACCTACATGTAGTTTTCAGAAAAAGAATAAATATACAATTCGCTATTTCAGGCAAGGGAGTATTTTTGCTACTAAGCCTACAAAAAAATGTTCCCATAGGAGGGAATAATTGCTTCCATTAAGGGTAGCAAAAATTAGTATATGAATACGCTCTTGTGTATATTGATGCAATTCCAAATGGGTGAGATGTGGGTTAGATGTAGGTTATATGTTCGGCAAACATATAACCTACTTCAAACACCCTGTATATCGGCCATTGCACCCTATTGGGTTATATGGTTATAAGGTACGCTTATTTGCTGAAATTGGGCTTAAAAACCACGGGCTCAGGGTGACAGACCCCTTGTGAGGTTTGACAGCAGGCGGTAAACAGAAGGTTAAGATCACACCGTACCTGCCCCGTGTGCGCTTTGAAATGAGGCGGATTTTTTTATTTTTGTTCGGTTTTACAGATTATTACTTGGTGGTTTAAAATAAAGTTTGTATCTTTGCATCGTCAGAAAATGTAGAATATGGCATATACTAAAGAGACATTGGTTATAGACAAGCCTTCAGAGAAATTACTCGAAGCAGTAAAGCAACTCAGGGTACATAAACTTGAGCAGTTAGAGAAATTGCGCAAAATGAAGCCTGAAGAGTTTTCACGTCGTGTAATCTTGGCTTAATGGAAACGTCATATTCAATTACTCAGAAAGAAAGCGAATATCGTGTGTTATTAACCTCCGCTAACCTAAATAGTTTGTCGGAAGATACTTTGCATGTTATTTCAAGTAGAGGCATTGATATTAGCGAATTGATGATTGAACGTATAAGTGGAGAGGCTGCCACAAATCAAGAGGTGTTACACGATATTACAGGTTGGGTGGCAGATATTTTTGCAAGTAACCCGAACTTGATTATTTATTATTCTTGCGATGATATGACGCCAATACCATCCAGAAACACCAATAGTGATAACAAGAATCTACCTGTTAACGAATATCGCAGTAGGTTATTTACTCATATTTTTGATACATATATGGCGAGCCATCAGATTTCTGGTATTACAAATACACCTATTCGATTGGATAATTATGTTGATGGCATGGGATATAGTATTTTTATACACTTCATTGCCAGAACATTGCACGATGATGTTATTGAGAAGCTAAAAACTGAAATCAAAGAAGTTAGTGGGAAATAAATATTCCCAAGGCGGGAATTATTGCGTGGTCATGATTACTCTTCGCTGAATTCTACATACTCGCCTTCAGTCTCTTCGTAGATTTTCTTATTGTCGCGTTGCTTGCGACGGTCGATGATGGTTTCGCCAGTGGCTGTCTGGGTGTGAATTTCCTCAGGTTCTTCAACCTGGGGTTTTTCTTTTGCAGCTCGTGGTTCAACGGGTTCTTTCGGTGTCTTACCGCTGTAGTGATATTGACGCTGCTGACGTCCTGTTTCATCACGGTATTTCTGTTCCTTTTCGTCGGCAGCTTTCTTGGCCTTTATTCTTGCATCTTTGATAGACTTGATGATGCGACCACCTGTCAGCAGGAGGATAAAGATAACAACGAAGACAATAAAAAGAATAAAACCGATATTTTCTTTCATAGTAGTTAGGAGTTATTGATGTTGAGTAGCTATTGATAATATGACGTACCAGGCAATGATGACGGCAATGCCTACCACGCCCAGGAAAAGCAGTGGAATACAACTGATGAGGAATCCGTATTTCAACTTATTCTCCTTGAATCCCCAATGCTTGAATTTCAAGGCAAACATGGGAATTTCGGAAACCAACAGGAAACTGCTAATCAGCATCCCTACTAATACTGCATAATATAAATAAGGTGATGAGGCAAGCCAATTGCCTGCTCCTACCAGTAGCGCTCCCCAGAACAAGGCATTGGCAGGTGTGGGGAGTCCAATGAATCCCATGGATTGTCGCTCGTCCAGATTGAACTTAGCCAGACGTAGTGCTGAGAATGCTGCCATGATGAAGGCAGCATAGGGGAGTATGTCGTGAAGCGAAGACATTGCCACGTTTGCTGCAGCGCCTTGATTCAGAAAATCGAAGATGATAGCTGAGGGGGCAAATCCGAAGGTGATATCATCAGCCAGCGAGTCGAGTTCCTTACCGATAGGCGAGGAAACTCCCAACAGACGGGCACTCATTCCGTCGAAGAAGTCAAACACTGCTCCAATAATGATAAACAGCAGGGCAATATCCCATGCGCCATGGAAAGCCCAATAAGTTGCTATGCAGCCAGAAATAAGGTTGCAGCAGGTAATGGTATTAGGGATGTGCTTCTTGATACTCATTTATTTAAGTTTTGCTATGACAGTTTGGTCGCCCGTGGTGGGTTGTCCCATGATGACACAGGGCTTGGAACCTAAGGGCAGATAGACATCCACTCGTGAACCCAGTTTGATGAATCCCAAGTGTTCGTCAATATAGCATTCTTCGCCTTCCTTGGCGTAAGTCACGATACGACGGGCCATGGCACCGGCTATCTGGCGCACCAGTACATCCTCTCCTTCAGGAGTGGTTATCATGATGTCTGCATGCTCGTTCTCTTCACTCGCTTTTGGTAGCCATGCCTTGTGATAATTACCGTTCTGGTGATGGACAAACTTGACCTTACCGTCAACAGGGAACCAGTTGGCATGAACGTTTAATGGACTCATGAAAATACTAATCATCAGGCGCTTGTCATGGAAATATTCATGTTCCTCAGTTTCCTCGATAACCACAATCTTACCGTCAGCAGGGGCCACGACCAGTTTCTCGGTGTCTCCGTTGTAGTAGCGGATAGGGCAGCGATAGAAATTGAGGGCCAGTATCCATGCTGTGCCAAAGATGAGGATGAATACCCAAAACGGAATGGGGTTTTCAATCAAATGCCATAGTAAGAAGGCGATGCCAATCAGCAGCAGCATGCTGATGGTCAATTCGTTGGTACCTTCGCGATGTATTCTTATTTTCTTAAGTCTCTTTATTTTCTGGATTCTTTCTCCCATGAGTAGCAATATGACATGTTTTCTAATTTACTTGCAAAGGTACGAAATAATTCTTAATTCATTATTCATTATTCAAATTTTTTTTGGATATTTCATTTTTTCATCGTAACTTTGAGCCTTAAAACTACAAAAATAGCTTTTATGGAAGACTTCGTACACTTGCATGTACATACTTATTACTCTATACTCGATGGTCAGTCGAGTATCAAGAAATTGGTTGATAAAGCCATCGCCAATGGCATGAAGGGCATGGCCATTACCGATCATGGCGATATGTTTGGTATCAAGGAATTTCATGATTATGTCGGAGGCATCAATAAAGGGCGCAAGAAAGAGGGACTGGAACCATTCAAACCCATCTTCGGCTGCGAGATGTATGTCTCGCGTTATGGTGGCAAGGACTTGCGTCGTGGTAAAGAGGATATGGGCGGCTATCACCTGATAGTACTTGCCAAGAACTATAAGGGCTATAAAAATCTGATTAAGTTGGTCAGCAATTCATGGGTTGACGGTTATTATATGCGTCCCCGTACCGACAGGGCTGATCTGGAGAAATACCACGAGGGGCTGATGGTTTGTTCTGCATGTATTGCAGGCGAGGTGCCTCATAAGATTCTGGAGGGTGACATAGCAGGTGCTCGTGAGGCAATAGAGTGGTATCATGGCATTTTCGGCGACGACTACTATCTGGAACTACAGCGTCACGAAGTGACCGATCCTGACATCCGTGCCAATCGTGAGACTTTCCCCCTGCAGCAGAAAGCGAATAAGGTCCTCATCGAACTGGCACGTGAATATGGCATCAAACTGGTGTGTACCAATGATGCCCATTTCGTGGACCAGGAAAATGCTGAGGCGCACGACCACTTGCTCTGTCTGTCAACGGGTAAGGATTTGGACGATCCGACGCGAATGCTGTATTCTAAGCAGGAGTGGTTCAAGACACGCGAGGAAATGAATGCCATCTTCCAAGATGTTCCCGAAGCCCTTTCGAACACCCTGGAACTTTTGGATAAGACCGAGATATATAGTCTTGACCATGATCCTATCATGCCATTCTTCCCCATCCCCGAGTCCTTCGGAACAGAAGAGCAATGGCGACAGAAATACACCGAGCAGCAACTCTACGACGAATTTACTTCTGACGAGAATGGCGAAAACCAACTCTCGCAGGAAGAGGGCGAGAAGAAAATTAAGAAACTCGGTGGATATGACAAAATATACCGTATCAAATTCGAGGCTGACTATTTGGCAGAATTAGCCTATAAGGGTGCAAAGCGTCTGTATGGCGACCCGTTGACAAAGGAAGTCGATGACCGCATCCGTTTTGAACTGCATATCATGAAGACGATGGGTTTCCCGGGTTACTTCCTCATCGTGCAGGACTTTATCAATTCTGCCCGCGACGAACTGGGCGTGATGGTGGGTCCGGGACGTGGTTCGGCAGCAGGCTCCGTGGTAGCCTATTGCCTCGGTATTACCAAGATTGACCCTCTGAAATACGATTTGCTTTTCGAGCGTTTCCTGAATCCTGACCGTATCTCGTTGCCTGATATCGATACCGATTTCGACGATGACGGACGCGGTAAGGTGCTGAAGTGGGTGGAGGATAAATATGGTCATGAGAACTGTGCCCATATCATCACCTATGCCACGATGGCAACCAAGAACTCCATCAAGGACGTGGCACGCGTTGAGAAAGTGCCCATTCCTGTGTCGAATGCCTTGTGTAAGGCAATCCCCGACCGTCTGCCCGATGTGGATGGAAAAACGCCTAAGATGAATCTGGTAAATGCCATCAAGGCTGTTCCGGAACTGCGTGAGGCAGAGAGCAGCAACGATGAGTCGTTGCGCAATACCATCAAATATGCCAAGATGCTGGAGGGAACCGTTCGCGGAACGGGTATTCATGCCTGTGGATTCATTATCTGTCGCGACCCTATTAGTGACTGGGTACCTGTCAGCACGGCCGATGATCCCGATTTCAAGGATCAGAAAACCAACTGTACACAATATGATGGACATGTCATCGAATCGACAGGACTGATTAAGATGGACTTCCTGGGACTGAAGACGTTGTCGGAGATGAAAGAGGCTTGTGCTGTTATCAAGCAGACACGAGGTATTGAGGTCGATTTGGATCATATTCCTATTGACGACCCCAAGACTTTTGAACTCTATCAGCAGGGACGTACGATTGGTACTTTCCAGTTTGAGTCTAATGGCATGCAGAAATATCTGCGTGAACTCAAACCTACTGTGTTCGAAGACCTGATAGCCATGAATGCCCTCTATCGTCCAGGGCCTATGAAGTATATTCCGCAGTTCATCGACCGTAAGCACGGAAGGGAAGAGATTACCTATCCCATCCCCTGTATGGAGAAATATCTGAAAGATACCTACGGAATCACCGTTTACCAGGAGCAGGTGATGCTTCTTTCTCGACAATTGGCCGACTTCACCCGTGGTGAGAGTGATGCCTTGCGTAAGGCCATGGGTAAGAAAAAGATAGAAATCGTAAATGCCATGAAGCCCAAGTTCATCGAGGGTGGCAAGAAGAATGGACACGACCCTGCCATCTTGGAGAAGATATGGAGCGACTGGGAAGATTTTGCTTCTTATGCCTTCAATAAGTCGCACGCTGCCTGCTATTCTTGGGTGGCTTTCCAGACTGCCTATCTGAAAGCTAACTATCCTGCCGAGTTTATGGCTGCCATTATGAGCCGCAGGCGCGACCAGATTACTGAAATCACCAAACTGATGGACGAATGCAAGTCGATGGGTATTGCCACGCTGGGTCCTGATGTCAACGAGTCGTACCTGAAGTTCGGTGTGAATAAGAAAGGTGAAATCCGTTTTGGATTAGCAGCCATCAAGGGTATGGGCGACGCTGCTGCTGAGGCTATCATCAATGAACGCGAGAAGAACGGACCCTATAAAACGATCTTTGACTTCGCCCAGCGTATCAGTTTCTCGAATGTCAATCGTAAGGCGTTCGAAAGTCTTGCACTGAGTGGCGGTTTTGACAGCTTCGGTATTGCCAGGGAGGATTTCTTCGCGAATAATAGCAAGGGCGAGATGTTCCTCGATTCACTGGTGCGCTATGGACAGATCTATCAGATGAACCAACAGGAGATGCAGAACTCTCTCTTCGGTGGTGAGAACGCAGTGGATATAGCCACACCGCCTATCCCCAAGGGACAGAAATGGAGTGATATTGAGCGACTGAATCGTGAGCGCGATTTGGTGGGTATCTATCTTTCTGCCCATCCGTTGGACGAATATAAGATAGTACTGAATAATTTGTGTAATACCCGTTGCAGCGAATTGGCAGACCGTTGTGCAGCGATGACTGATCGTGACGATGTTACGTTGGGAGGTATTGTTACTAATGTACAGACGCGTATCGGAAAGAATAACAAGCCCTGGGGTATTATTACGCTGGAGGATTTTGAGGGTTCAGGCGAACTGATGCTCTTTGGCGACGACTGGCTCAACCTCAATGGTAAGTTCCTTCATGGCGCAGCTGTCTATGTCACGGGTAAGATGGCCCCTCGCTTCCAGTTTAGTGACCAAAAAGAACTGAAGGTGACGAATGTGGAACTGTTGCAGTCAGTGAAGGAGAAGGCTATCGACCGTATTACCATCACCCTGACTACCGACTTGCTGGACGACCAGATTGTCACGGAGTTGGGCGAACTTATCAACGAGAACCCCGGTAAGACGAAACTCTATTTCCAACTGGTTGACCGAACGGGAAAGGGTCATGTGCTGATGCGTAGCACTTCTAAGTATGTTGACGTGAAGAGTTCGTTGGTGAACTACATCGAACAGACTCCAGCGTTAGACTATCAGATTAACTAAAATCATTGGCATGATATTTGCAGGAAGAAGAATGTAGCATATTATAATGTATAACCACAAAAAGAATTAGAATTATGGAATTAACAATCACATCTGAGAATTTCGAGAGCCTGAAGAATGGCGAGCAGCCGTTAGTAGTTGATTTCTGGGCAGAATGGTGCGGCCCTTGCCGTAACGTAGCTCCCGTCATTGCAGAATTGGCTGAGGAGTACGATGGACGTATCAAAGTAGGAAAGTGTAACGTAGAGGAGAATGATGAACTTACTGCAGAGTATGGTATTCGCAACATCCCTACCATCTTATTCTTCAAGGGTGGCATGATGGTCGACAAGATGGTCGGTGCCCAGCCTAAGGCAAATATCAAGGCTAAATTCGAAGCCTTGCTGTAATACTCTTAGAGACAAAAGAGACCTGCTTCCCAAAAGGCAGGTCTCTTTTCTTTACCATGTTATCAGTCTGCTTCCGTCAGGCTGTTCCTCTATTGTCACGCGGACAGCGTCGTCGGGTAATATCTCTTCAATCAGTTCGGGCCATTCTATCAGACAGAGGTCACCGCTATAGAAATACTCCTCGTAGCCCATATCATAGACTTCTTCCAGTTTCTTGATGCGATAGAAGTCGAAATGGTAGATAGGAGTTTCTCCTGCCCCCTCTCCTTGGGAGGGGTCGGGGGAGGTATATTCATTAACAATGGCGAAGGTAGGACTGGTGACGACATCCTGACTTCCCAATTCCTCACAGATAGCTTTGACGAAGGTGGTCTTGCCTGCCCCCATCTTGCCATAGAATGCAAAGACGCGAGCTTCGCCCATCTGGTTAATAAACTGACGGGCTGCTTCACGAATAGTTTCTAAACTTTCAATACGGATTTCCATAATGTTTTATCTGTTTTTTCCTTTGAGCGTGATGAAGGGTATCATCATTTCTTCCATCGAGATACCTCCATGCTGGAACGTGTTTTTATAATAAGTGACGTAGTAATTGTAATTGTTCGGATAGGCAAAGAACTGGTCACCAGTGGCAAACACATAGGTCGTCGAGATGTTTGGCGAAGGAAGGTATGCCTGCTGGGGATTCTTAATGACGAAGATGTCTTTGTCGTCGTAGGACAGATTCTTGCCTAACTTATAGCGCAGATTGGTATTCGTGTTCCTGTCGCCTATGATTTTCACGGGCGAATTGGTACGAATCGAACCATGGTCGGTTGTGATGATGACCTGATAGTCGGTCTGGGCCAGTTGGCGCAATAACTGCGACATAATGGAATGGCGGAACCACGATAGGGTGAGCGAGCGATAGGCTGCCTCGTCGTGCGCCAGTTCGCGCACCATCTTCGATTCGGTACGGGCATGTGACAGCATGTCAATGAAGTTGACTACCAAGACGTTCAAGTCGTTCTTTTCAAGCAATGCAAACTGGTTGATATAGCGTTCAGCATCCTCTGTCGTGTTAATCTTGTGATAGGAGAAAGTGTCGTGCCGTCTGTATCGCTCTATCTGTGTCTGGATGAGTGGCGCCTCGTTGAGATTCTTTCCTTCCTCCTCGTCTTCATCCACCCACAGGTCGGGAAACATGCGGGCTATCTGGTCGGGCATCAGTCCCGAGAAAATGGCGTTGCGTGCATATTGGGTGGCAGTGGGCAGAATGCTGCAATAGAGTTGTTCTTCTATCTCGAAGTCCGACAGTTCCGTCTCAATGGCTTTCCATTGGTCGTAGCGGAAATTGTCGAGCACAATCATAAACACCTTCTTTCCCTCCGACAGGGTGGGGAATATCTTCTTCTTGAAGATGTCGGGACTCATCATCATCTCGCGATTCTCCAACCAGTTCAGATAGTTCTTCTTGACGAATTTGGCAAAACTGATATTGGCTTCTTCTTTCTGCATCCGTAACATGTCGCTCATGGCAGAGTCAGTGGCTGACAGCTGTAGTTCCCATTTTACCAGTTGTCTGTACATCTCTGTCCAGTCGTCCCAGGTCCGGCAGTCCATCATCTGAATACTGAGTTGCTGGAACTGCTGCTGATAGGCTGTTTGTGTTACTTCTGCCACTATTTCGCGTTTGTGGATGAATTTCTTGAGCGTCAGCAATATCTGGTTGGGGTTGACGGGTTTGATGAGATAGTCGGAAATGTTCTGTCCCACAGCTTGGTTCATGATGTCCTCTTCCTCACTCTTCGTTACCATGACGATGGGAACGGTAGGTTGAATCTCCTTGATGCGCTGCAGGGTTTCTATTCCCGTCAGTCCGGGCATCATTTCGTCCAGCAAGACCAAATCGAAGCTCCGCTGACGACATTCCTCAATGGCGTCAAGGCCATTGGTCACCGTCACCACCTCATAGCCCTTCTTTTCCAGGAAAAGCAGATGGGGGCGCAATAGCTCCATTTCATCGTCAGCCCAAAGTAATAGTCCGTTTGTCATATAATTCTCAATTCTCAATTGTCAATTCTCAATTAATAGTAGAAGTCGTCATCGAAGTCGATGGTTTCCTGATTCTTTGGCATCTCATTGGGAGGGAACAGGTCGTCATCGTTGTTCGTATTTTGCTCTGCTGGGGGCAGATCGTCCTCTTTCTCTTCTTCCACAATGGTGTCTGGTTGCAACAGCAGCTGTTGCTTCGTAACAGGTACAGGTGCCAGTTCCTCTTGATAGAAGATGTCGTAGTCGTCATAGCTATAGGCCGTTCCCAGCAAGGGCAGGTTCTGGTCGCTGATGATGATTCTCCTGCATCCTGCCAGTCGTTGTGTCATTTGCAGATTGGCAGAGAGCTGATGGGCATACTGCAATGCCTCGTCATAGCTGCGGAATCCGCTCACCATCATTCGGCTGATAGCCCCATCCGTATCGATATTGATGTCGAAGTTGCGCACCAGATAGCTGGTGAAATTGTATTTCGCAATATCGTAGAGCAGTTGGTTCTGATCCACGCTGTCAGGCGAGTAGGCAAGCACGAACGTATAGTGGGTGTCAAGCTGCGTACTGAGCGTGTCGATGGCAGTGGAATCGCCTGGATGTTCCAGGTTCTGTCGCTGTCGCCAGATATCGTCGGCAGTCATCCTGCTGCCCTGCAGTCGTCTGCCCTGTTGCACACCCTTTACTATCTGTCCTGCCATATCACTCACCTCGCTCTGGGGATAATTCTCTACTATCTGGCGCATTCTGGCCACACAGCTGTCGGGTTGCTGGTTGTTGAGGTAACTCAGTCCCTCGATAAACAGGAACTTCGCGCGGTTCTGACCTGTTGGGAATCGCTGTGCCGATAGCTTCACGTTGGCTTCCACCTCCCGATAGCGTTCTTCGCGGAAAGCATTGTAAGTGGCTGCGTACAGCGAGTCTTCTATATGTATGCCGAAACGCTGGTTTTCTGCATAGTAGGGGTCTGTCAACAGAACGGTCCACTGGCTCTCTGCATGTTGTTGGCGCATCTGATTCAGTGCCATTTCTGCCTCTGCCCATCGTTCTTGTCGGGCATATATCAGGTAGAGGTGATACCATGCTTCGTCATTGTGTTCATACGTCGGATATTGGTTGACCAGCCTATAGAGCAGACGATGGCTCAGCGTCAGATTGTCGAGTTTGTCTTTCAGAATGACGCCAGCCTTTAACAGCGACTCCATGATAATGGCATCGCTCTGTTGCTTCTGTTCTTCCGTAAATGGAATCTGAGCCAGATAGTATTCGCGGGTATGAGGGTCGGCAGCTTCGGTGGCAGTGCTGTCAGCAGGGTTGCTGCTCTCCGTATTATCTAGTTTCTCCAGGTCGTCTGGTTTTCCTAGGCTATCTGGTTTTTCTGAATTCTCTGGGCTCTCCAGACTGCCAACCACCGTGAGGTTCGAGCGTTGCCAGTTGTCGGTATTTGGTCGCCGTCCCCATAGGCGTTCAAATTGCTGCTTACCCTGACTCACCGTCTGGGGGTTATAGAAATACCATAGCGTACTTTGCTGCGTGGTGTTTGTGGGACGAGGGGTGGCAGGCCGTTGCGTCATGGGCTGGTTCGCTGCTATCTGTTGCTGTATTTTTTCTGCCTCTTCCTCCTGTTGGGCGCGTAGCGCCTCTTTCTCCTTTCTGATGAGTTCCTGAATCACACGGTCGATGGCTTTGTTGCGTTCGTCTTCCGACATGTTCGCCAACACTTGCAGCGAGTCCTGCAGATGGATGGCATCAGTATAGGGCACCAGTTCGTCAAGCACCTTCGAGCGCTCAGCCAGTTCCTTGTAGCCAGGGCGGTCTCTGTCGAGCAGTCCGATGGCCTCGCCATAGCACCTGCGGGCATCCCCGTATTTCTCCTGTTGCCAGTAGATGTTGCCTAATTGCAATAATAGCACACCCTTCTCCGTACCGCTGCGAGTCGCCTTCATGTTGCCCTTTTCATAGGCAGCAATGGCGTTCATGGTGTCACGTTGTGCCAGATACACGTTACCGATGGCATAATAAACCTGGTCGAGATAGTCCTTGTTATTGTCCGAGGCTGCCATGCGTCTCAACTTCTTGATGGTGCTCTTGGCGTCATAAGTGGCCATGACCTCACTCTGTGAGATGCGGGCATTGAACTCCAGTTCGTAGGGAGGACTGAGTCGGATGACGTGTTTATAGGCATCATAAGCCTGTTGCCGATGACCTTGCAGTGCCTCTAACTGTCCCATCAGAAACCACATCCTGGCTCGCTGTTTCCGTCTGCGTTCGTGGCGGATGGCCTTACGGAGGAATGTCGTGGCCTCGGGCCATTGCTCATTCCGGATGTAATAATCTGCCAGCGTGTAGTCCCAGTCAGCTGCAGCCTGACGGGGTATGGAGTCGCGACGCTGTTTCGTTATCAAGTCTTCCGCTTCATACAGCCAGTTCATCTCTACGTAGCACTTGGCTTGCCATGCCCGTGCCCTTGCCAGGATGACGGGCTGTGTCAGATAGAGTCGGGCCATGTATCCGAAGGTGGCTGAGGCCTCTTCGAACTCGCCTTTCTGGAATTGCGACTTACCCATCAGCAGCCAGGCTCTCCAGAGGAAGGGGTTATACTCCCGTCGGTTCAGCCACTCAATGTCCTTCTGCGTTTTCCGTCTGTTCTTCTTCCATACAGGGCGGGCCTTGATACTATGCTGACGGATAGCCTTCTCCATCTTTTCGATACTACGGTCGAACTGTCCCTTGCCCAAGTCTTTGCTGCCCTTGTTGGCAACTGCGTAGAGGGGTATCAGCTGCGTATGGTCGTCATGATTGCCGTTCTCCTTCTCCAGACTTCCCTCTATGAAAGCCTGCGAACCGTTGAAATAGGTGTTATAGCGGGCATTGAACGAGTGCCACCATCTATTGGTTGCTGTATTCTTCTTGGTAGAGCATCCCACCATTGTCATCATGAGAATCAACAATATGACGACGGGAGTCTTCGTATGACATTTCTCTTCCTTTTTCTTTCTGACGTCTTCCTTCAAGTCAGCCAGTTTGCATTCAGCCCTGCTACTGCACGAACCGCAGTCGCCCTCCTTCTGAACAATAGGCTCATCCGTGCTACCGCGTGAAGCGATAGCAGCAATGATGCCCAGCACCACTAACGATATGACGACTATCAGCAGGAATTGCATTTTTCACTTTTCACTTTTCACTCTTCACTTTTCACTATGAACTATGAACTATGAACTATGAACTTAATTCTTCACTTTTCACTCTTCACTTTTCACTTCAAATCCGCTGGATTTGATATCCTCCCAGTAATTAGGATACGATTTCGTCACCACTTGCGGATTATTGATGCTCACCTCGTCAAGCACACATGCTGCAGGGGCGAACGAAAGCGCCATGCGATGGTCTTCGTAAGTGTCGATGCCGTTCTCCATGTCAGGTTCACAGCGTTCACCGTCCCATATCAATTCACTGTCGTCCATCGATTTGAGGACGTAGCCTAATTTGCGCATTTCATTTTTCAGGGCTTCTATCCTGTCAGTCTCTTTGATTTTCAACGTTGACAGACCACGGAAGTGGAAGGGAACATTCAGCAGTGCACATGTCACCACGAACGTCTGGGCCAGGTCGGGCGAATTCACGAAGTCATATTCCAGTCGTGGCACGCAATGTCCCGAGCGCTTGATGGTCACTGTGGTGGGAACCCCCTGTTGCTTCGAGTCAAACTTACTCTTGACGCCAAGCAGACTGAATATGTATCGGAGCGACGAGTCACCCTGTTTCGAACCGTCCATCAGCCCTTCCAGTCTGACCTCAGCCTCTGGGTCTTTCGAGAGGGCAACGATTTCGTACCAATAGGAGGCACCGCTCCAGTCGTTTTCTATATAATATGCACGCTCCTTGTAGGGGGTGGGGCGCACCTCAATAGTCTCGTAATCACTCCATTCTGCGTCAGCTCCGAATTCGCGCATCGTCCACAGCGTCAGGTCGATATATGGACGTGAGATGATGTCGCCAGTCAGTCGGAGCGTCAGTCCGTTTTTCAGCGTCGGCGCTATCATCAGCAGGGCTGAGATATATTGCGAACTGATGTTGCCTGGCACTTCCAATAGTCCGCCTTCCAACTGTCCGCCTTTGATGCGGAGTGGGGGAAATCCCTCTTCTCCAACGTATTGGATATCGGCTCCCAGGAAACGCAGCGCGTCAACCAGCACACTGATGGGGCGGTGCTTCATGCGTTCAGTACCTGTCAGCACATGTTCCTCACCGTCTTTCACAGCCAGGTATGCAGTCATAAAGCGCATGGCAGTGCCAGCAGCCTTGATATTAATCTCGTAGGGGTTGTCTCTCATAGCAGCCACTATCACTTCCGTATCATCACAGTTGGAAAGATTTTCCGGTAGCATTTTGCCTCCAGACAGGGCGTGGATAATCAGAGCTCTATTTGAAATACTTTTCGAAGCAGGAAGTTTAGCAGTATGTTGCAGGTGGCTTGGAGCCGTTATAGTATATTGCATATTTCTTGTGTACCTTGTTAATATGGTGCAAAGATAGCTCAAAATACTTGAATAACTAAAAAAAGTCAGTTAAAAATTTGCAAATAACGAAATAAAGCCGTACCTTTGCATCCGATTTCGAAAGAAGTCACCTGAAAAGGATCGGGATTTAGCGCAGTTGGTAGCGCACACGTCTGGGGGGCGCGAGGTCGCTGGTTCGAGTCCAGTAATCCCGACCAAAAGAAAATCCAAACCGCTGGTTGTCAGTAGTTTGGATTTCTTTTTTTTTATGCTGCCGAAGCATTAGAATGTTAGGAAAATCACAAAAATCACAAATCACAAAAATCACAAAATTAACTATGAACTATGAACTATGAACTATGAACTCTTTTCACTTCTACTCTTCAACTGTTCATATTGGTTGGGTTTTCATGGGCAAAGGTACGAAAAATCCGCGACACTGACCTTAAGCCATGTGTCGCGGACTTTGCCGTATGTAAAATTTGTTACATTCTTAACTATAACCTTTTCAGCCTGAGTTCAAAAAGTAGTCATATACACGATAGTCATATATTACTCGTCGAAATCATGTTCACGAGAAAGAATCTCACCAGAGTTCTGCAACTGATCGGTTGAGTTAACAGTCATTGTGCTGGTCATCAGCAGTTGATTGCTTTTAATCTCAATAACCTCGGCTACGGGAATAATATATTGCTTCTTATTCATAATAATTTCCTCCATACTTTTTACTTTACGATTACCTTTTTACCATTCACAATATACAGTCCCTTAGTGGGCTGAGCCACACGCTGTCCATTGAGATTATAATACTCGCCTCTTACTTCTTTCTGAACTTTCACCTCGTTCACGCCTGTCACGTCTTCATCACCAAAGCCAATGAAGTCGCGAGCATTACCCCCTGTAATGGTTAGATAGGCCTTACCCATCGGTATGACTGTACCATTTTTAACTTTAACAAAACCAGACACACCACCAACATTACCCAAAGCGTAAATTGTAGAACCATCGCCTGCAACCGTACCATCAGAAATTGCAAGGTCATTATTACTCAGAGCTGAGGCATTTCTTATCGTAATAACCTCGTATTCGCCCTGGGCAGCTTCGATGACTACGCCTGCTCCTGCAGGAATCTCAGTCACTGGTGTCAATACAACCTTGGAACCATCATAAGAAGCAGTATATGCGGTAACTACACCCTCTACATTAACTGGCCTGCTGAAGCGGCAAGTAGCATAGCCTGATTCTCCAATAGTAATCCGCTCTACCACAGGGTATACTTTAATACTCTTGCGGGTGAAAGTATTATTTTCAGTATCTTGTCCCCATAATACCCAATTAACTCCCAAATCATTATTTCCATTAGGATCAGCCTCAAACAAAGGGCGCAAATCTTTTATATAATATGAATATACGTTGTCACCGACATTATTTAGAGCATAATCACCGAGGTTAGTGTGCGCTCCAGCGCTCTCTAATTTACCGATACCCCAGCCCATATGAGAATCTAATGTAGTACCTGTTGCATTTACCGTAAATAAGACTTGAGCATCATCATCATAATTAGAAAGGTTGGCTGCTGGAATAAATCCATCACCATTGAAATCTATTGTTTTACCTTCCTTAAGACCATTAGCAAAATAAACTCGACTAACCTTAATAGTGGGATTTCCTGTACCTCCCTGAATAAGAAATTCGGAAAACGTCAAAGTATTATCATAATCCATAGAAATCGTCTTATGGGAGGATATTCCACCAAATTCTTGACTAACAAGATCTGTATTACCGTTTTTAAACAACAATTTTCCCCAACCTCCTGTATATTGTTCGAACTCTACAACAACCTTATTATATTTCTTGTAATCCACAGCTGCTAAGGGATAGCCCTTTGCTCCATAATCACCTGTTAACGTGACTACCAAATTATCATTGCTGTCATTCGAAGCGTCAGCATTCCAACCATTTGTCCACTTGGCCGCTGTCAAACTAAGGTCTAATGTTCCTGCTGGTTCATCACCGCCCAGCTCATACACTTGAACTTTACTAATATAAATAGTTCCCGCAAAATGGCCTGATTGTAAAAGGACATGGGCATTAGTAACATCTGCAGGGAAATTGCTGAGAGTAATCTCCACAGCCTGCTCCGCTGCAGTAAATGAGAGTCCATCATACTTATTGTCGTCCCATGTACCCAACACACACACTAAGTCTCCACCAGTATTACCTGAAATTGTCAGACGGACGACATAAGTACCATGTGCCTTAAGAGAAATGCCATTTGCACCTTCATATTGAATTGTATAATTATCAGTTGTTGCCTCTGCATTAACTATCTTTAGTTTCCCATTTTCAATAGTTGCATTTACAGGGTTATCTTTCCACATAGAATACTCACTAAAAGTAGAAAAATCAACTTCCTTGATTAATCTTCTAGGAGCTTGACTTGTTTGTGCTTTTGCCCCCCCAACGCACACAATTGTTAGGGCCAGGGCAAGAAATGATTTTGTAAAAATTCTCATAAAAAATAGTAATTAGTTAATGATAAAATTAAAACACGGCTGCAAAGGTAGTCATTTTACATGTAACTGCTGCAAGAAAGTGTAACACAGAATTTGCCGTGTGTTACAAACAAGCATCATACACCACCAGCATCCGTTAAAAGACACAATATTATTTGCATTTATCCTCTTTTTGCTGTAATTTTGTAACCGTTCCAAGTGGATCAAAGCGAGAATTGAAATTATTAAATGTCTAATCAAACGGTGAACAAAAGTAAACCCAGACGTAAACCGTAAGATAAAAGAACAGCAGAAATTGTTGATTTTCAGTGGGATTTAGCGCAGTTGGTAGCGCACACGTCTGGGGGGCGCGAGGTCGCTGGTTCGAGTCCAGTAATCCCGACCAAACAAAGAAGCCGAAGGAAATTTTTCCTCCGGCTTTCTTTGTGTTTTGTCTTTGAAAAATTTGTGAATTACTGGAAAATGCATTACTTTTGCACCCAATGAGTGACAAGCAAATTCCCCATCCCCTTGTGGCCATCATCCCCGTGGTGGTGCTGATCGTGTTTCTGGCCATCGTTATCACCCTGTTTGGGAGCGACTCGCTGAACGGAGGCTCGCAGACAGCGCTGCTGATGGGTATGGCTGTCTGCGTGTGCATCTCGATGGGCTTCTACCGAGTGCCCTGGAAACGGTTTGAGAAGCAGATTACGAACACCATCGGCGAGGTGAGCATTACGCTGCTCATCCTGTTGTGCGTGGGCATGCTCAGTGGCTCGTGGATGATTAGCGGTATCGTGCCGACCCTAATATACTATGGTGTGCAGATGATGTCGCCGCAGTTCTTCCTCGTGTCGTCGTGTGCCATCTGTGCCCTGGTGTCCTTGTCGTCAGGCAGTTCGTGGACAACCATAGCCACCATCGGAGTGGCCCTCTTGGGCATCGGTCACGCACTGGGCGTCTCAGAGGCGTGGACGGCAGGTGCCATCATATCGGGTGCCTATTTCGGCGATAAGATGTCGCCGCTGAGCGACACGACCATTCTGGCATCGTCGGCAACGGGTACCGACCTCTTCGTGCATATCCGTTACATGATGCTGACCACGGTGCCTACCTTCCTGATAACGCTGACTATCTTCCTGGTGGCAGGACTCAGCGAAGGCGGGGAGGAGCAGCTGCAGATAGCACTCTATACCGAAGGCCTGGCCAAAACGTTTAACATCTCGCTATGGACGTTGCTGGTGCCCTTGCTGACGGGTGTGATGATAGCGCGCAGGCTTCCCTCGCTCATCGTGCTGTTCGTCTCTTCCGTGATGGCAGGCATTGTGGCACTGATACTGCAGCCCCACATCCTGACCGAGATAGCCGGTTCGGAGAGCCTGACGCGCGGACTGGCCATCACCTATTACGGAGCCACCAGCGTCGATACGGGCAATGCCGAGCTGAACGAACTGGTATCGACAGGTGGTATGGCAGGTATGCTGAATACCATCTGGCTCATCCTTTGTGCCATGTGCTTCGGAGCCTCGATGGTGGCCAGCGGCATGATAGAGAGCCTTACCAGAGTCATCGTGCGCTGGGTGCGCAGTCGCTTGACGCTGGTCACATCAACGGTGGGGACGGGCATCTTCCTCAATATCACCACGGGCGACCAGTTTATCTCCATCGTGCTGAATGCCGATATCTATAAAGAGGTGTATAAGGAGCAGGGCTACGAGTCGCGACTATTGAGCCGTACCACAGAAGATGCCGCCACGGTCACCTCGGTACTGATACCTTGGAACACGTGCGGCATGACACAGTCTACGGTGCTGGGTGTGCCTACGCTGACCTATCTCCCGTATTGTTTCTTCAATTACCTGAGCCCCCTGATGAGCATCTTCATTGCTGCCACAGGCTGGCGCATCTACCGGAAAGTCTTGAGTGAGTGACACAGATCACAAACAAAGCCGAGAGCACCATCGCCCTCGACTTCATTTGTAACCCCCTCCATCTCCCCAAGGGGGAGTGTCAGTTCTCCTCCCCTTGGGGAGGTCGGGAGGGGGTCGTCTATCCTAGGCAGCTGGTAGTTCCCAGCGTAGTTGCAATTGCGGTGAGGAGACTTATCAGAATCTGAATCACCATCTTCCATTTTGAATTCTTCATGACTGGAGACCCCCCTCGCCCCCCTGCATAGGGGGGAACTTTGAGGATGTAGGGGTCAATTTCAAAAACGTTAATTACTCAGTTAATTATTAATCCTCCCCCTAAACAGGGGGACCGAGGGGGTCTCGGCTTATCCCTCCTGGCTAGGGCCGCCTTCCTGGCTAGGACCACCCTCCTGGCTAGGTCCCTCGGGATCCTCTACGGTGCCTTCGTCGCCAGAGGTGACGCGCTTGAGCACGTTGCCGTCCTCGTCGAGGCAGGTAATCTGGATGGAGGTGTTCTTCAGCTCGTCCTTCACGTCCACGTTAGGGGTGAAGATGATGCGACGGACGCTGATCAGGTTAGCCTTCACGTCCTCCAGGTCCTCCACCGCCTTCGAACGGACACCGAAGCGCATCGTTCCCAGTCCGGGCAGGGGTACGGAGTGACCCTCAGTGGCCCACGTGCGGATTACCTCGCCGGCAGCGTCCCAAGCCGCCTTGATCACACCTGCGGAGATACCGCTGTGGGTAGCCGCCTCAGCAAAAACCTTCTTCTCCGCGATGGGGATGTACAGGTCGGGGCGCATCACGAACTTCATACCAGGGTTCTTACCCAGTTTCACTTCACGTCGTTGTGCAATAACTTTAATAGCCATAATTCAATTAGTTTTTAAGTAGTTTGTAAAATAATTTGTCAACACTCTCAATGTCGCCTTATTCCGCTCCTCAGAGGTGCTGTTAAGGAAAACAATTGCAACTGTTAATGCGCGCAATTTCCAGATTTAACTCTCGCAATTTTCACCCTTAAAGCCCGCCTCGTCGCTTCTTCAATTTGACAATGCAAAGGTACGAAAATTTCAAAGCGATTCCAAATTTTTAGCCGTTTTGGGCGTTTTTGAGTCGATTTCGTGCTGAAAATCGCCTCCTTTTTACACGAGCTCGGTTTTTATCCGTTTTTGGGGGCGATGACGGATGACGGATGACAGTTTCCAAAAGAGAATCGAGATTTCAGTTACTATATATATAATATTTATATTATATATATAGTAAAGCAAAATCCACCGAAAAATCAAAACTGTCATCCGTCATCTGTCATTTGTACGGGGATCAAATATATGCCAGAAAGTTTGGAACTTTCGTTTCTTTTCACTACTTTTGCACACAAAGATACATATAATATGAAAGAAGATAAGCCATATTCTCGTTTTGAGGAGAAAGACGATAGTTGTCCGATAGCTGCTGAAACAGCTGCGGCTCTGCCTGAACCTGAGGTACGGGTGATTCCTGATGATGTGGATTATGCTCACATCCTAAACGGAACGCTGCAGGTGACTCCTGACATTGAAGAGGAGATTACCGCTGTAGATCGTGGCGAGACAGTTTCCATGAGTGAGTTCAAAACCATGTTTTCACGATGGCTCTAATTATTGAGTTAGTCCTTCTACACGTACTGATGTGCGTTTCATCTATCTGATGGGGTTTACCATCATCTTCCGCTACAACACTCGTCGGCTAACAGTGCTGAGCATCCGCTCGTCGGCCCGCAAACCATTGAAACTATATCATCCTCAATAGTCCCCCAATTTTTGTCTTTCAAAATCTAAGTCTTTCAATATCAAGTGCCCCTTGTATAAAAAGGACCATTCTTTTTGTGTCTTTAGAATCATTAACAGAAAATTTTTCCCGTTCGTTGATGAAATGAGCGGGATTTTTTCTATCTTTGCGCTCCAAAAGAAAACAATACACCAATGACTAAAATTATATATTATAAAGAAAAAGTCCATCAAATGATATTCTGTCGAAGAGGGTGGCAAATGGGAATCAGTCAACTTGAGAGTGTTTACATCCTTAAATAAATAATTATTTTGCAAAATAATTTGCTGTCAGCAATCCTCATCGAGGATGTTGACAAGGAACTGATGCGATACCCTCCTGAAATGGCCTGGGACCTTCTAATCCAAACACAATCGAATCCTCTTATCAGTATGCAGCCAGCATGGAGAGAACATTATCCTGCTTTGTTTGAAAAATATCGTGCCCGGTTGTTTGAGTATCATGAAGAGCAAAAAGATTTGACTGCGGCAATAAAGAAAACGGCTGAACGGCCTACTTATGGCGCATATTATGCGTCAGGGGCAACACATGATGACCATCGTAAACAGCTGTCAATTGGAGAAACGGCAGAGAATGTCGCAAAACTAAAATGTTTAAGCAATGAGTGAGAAGTATCATTACGAGTCTGGGGCTATACACCATGACCACCATAAGGAGATAAATATTGGCAGTGTGTCGGAAAGGTCGTTAAGGAGCATTATCAGTGCTTTCTTGAACGATGATGCCGAGGAGGCTGTTGTGGTTGATGATGGTGACCAGCCAACACAAAAACGAGAGCTGACTGCCGAACGGAGATCCATTCTGAAGCAGATTGACCTGCTCATAGCGAAAGGCGATTGGAAACTGCCCGCTACTGAGCAGAATATGAAGCAGTCGATGCGACAGGTATTGGGAGTAGGGGAACGTGGGTTGACGGTTACGGAAATGGAACTGTCCGACACGCTGTGGAGCCTGTTGGAACATCGTCGCGGAGGCGATGCCTTGCGCATCACGTTCCAGAATCTGATTGGTTATTGGGACGAGCACAGACTGTTTCATAAGCATCAGGGTTCGCCCTCGCTCTGCAAGCTGTTTTTCGGTTCTGCAGACGGATACAGCAATATTGACAAAGGGCGTCCTGGAAAGAGTGGGGTGCTGGGTGAGTTTAAATCGGTCGTTCCGTTGCTCGACCGCTATTTGCCCCATGATGTGTAATCTCAGATAATCTGAATAAATCTGAATCGCTATTCTGCCAAATCTCAATAGGCTTAATTTGAGGTTTGGCGGTTTCTATTTTGTTGACTTCTAGGCACTTCCATTTCGTTTACATTATTTAACCATGCAAATTCCGTTCAGATTTGCATGGATTTTCAGCTCATCTACCTTTGCCGTCGGAAATCAGTTCCAACATCATTTACAAATTAAATTTTTACGACAATGAAAACAACAAAGAAGACAAAACCGACAAACGAAGTGAACATCGAGACAACTATCAAGATGAAACAAATGGAGAAGCAGATTGCCAAACAAGAACTCATCATCGCACAAGCGGAACAGCTGATGAGGAAACTGCTGTTTGAATGGCTGCCGGAAGAGACGCAACAGCATGTATTGCGCTACATGAAGTACTACTATCCGGAAGGTCGGCAGGAGATGTACTACGCCATGCTTCGCTATGTGATTGAAGGAAAGAAGAGCCGCTTCAAGAACGGTGCTGCTCAATGGCACTTCCGACTCTTCTGCGAAGAGGTTGACGAAGCCCAGTATACGCCTGAGATGCACGAGCACTGGATATTTCTCTGGCGGAAGATAGGTGTATTCACATCGCCATCAGCCGAAGAGCCTGCCGTGCGTCCATTTGATCAGGAATGGTGATTTGAGAGTTGAAAGTTGAAAGTTGAGAGTTGAGAGTTGAAAGTTTAGAGTTTGAGAAATATACAATGAGCAAGAAGACAACAACGCTGAGTGCCCAGGTGGCCGTCAGCAAGACAGAGAGTGGTATGGATTATGTTCAGGTGATGCCCGACAATCCGAGAGTAGGACTGCTAATGCCGTTCCATGGTGCGGGCTACGGTCAGATGCTGAGCAACGGCACGTTCGATTTTGTGCGCCGCACTCGCCAACGCGGCAAACCCGAACTGAAACAGGATCATAGCAGTCTGTCATACTGCAACGATGGTATCGACCGCTACTTCTTCTATCTGCCTAACGAGCAGCGCAAGGATTTCGGCAAACTGTTGCTGAAAGAGGTTATGAAAGTCATCAAACACGTCAATAAAAACAACCGTAGATAATGGAAAGAAAGACTATAGCAGTTAATACCCAGCACACTGGTGATCACAGTCGAGACAGTCGCGGTTACGCTGAACCGATGACGTCGGAAGAACTTGACAAGCTGTTGTCGGAAGACTGGCTACGACAGATGGTGAAGGCTATCCGTGAGGGCGACGTCAAACAGAAGGACCGACTGCCCTTCGTGTGTCCGCACTATGCACGATTCCGCAACAATCACCGTGCACAGGCCGACATCATCCCTGAGGCATTCACCTATATAACGTGCGTGGATGTTGATGACAAATCGAAAGTGGAGGAGGCC
>JAEEGI010001630.1_pt1 | contig 55682 bp, 48 predicted proteins | sample 8958751 | NCBI WGS metagenome assembly JAEEGI01 (sample SAMN16246545, study PRJNA631951) | gut metagenome | biome: gut microbiome; feature: rumen; material: KS-attached | host: Bos | place: Iran: Karaj | collected 2018-10
TTGTATTCTTCAGGGAAACAGCATTTACTATTTTATCCTGTGTGTTCTGAGTGCCAAACTCTGTCACCCAACTCTTACAGTCTCGTTCAATCCTTGTGTCCGGATTTTCCAACCACTTTTCTCCCAGAAATCCTTCACTTTTAAGCTGGCAGATTATAAGAGAAACTACAGCTTCTTCAATAAAAGATGATTCATCAAGGCTTTTCTTTTTACAGAAAACTTTATATTTTGTAATTATTTTTGTTAGCAGAGACTTACGGTCTGAATCATTTAACCCGTCGCGGGAAATACGCTGCTCTTTTGATGCAGAACGGTTTGCACGTGCAGTTAGTTTGTTTTTTGTATTTTGTTTGATTTCTTCTATATATAATGCAAATGCTGTGGCGGGATTTTTGGGTGCTTCCGGGGTGGGAGGAATCAACCCCTGTTTTTTCCAGTTTTCAAAAGTGGCGGGAACTATTCCAAGTGCAGAGCAAATATTTTTTTTGGAAAAAAGTTTGTCCGGCATAATTCACCCCTACACCTGGAAAAAAACTTCGGGCCAGGCCCGAAGTTTTTTGTTATTTCAGATTAATCATTGACTTATCATAATCTTTAGGCGGCACATATCCCATAAGCATCATCAAAGTTGCAGGCCAGCTGGAAATACCGAGGCCGTCGTTTAATTTTGCATTGTCGTATTCGCCTTTGTATTCTGGGTCGTAGATGATGCCTGGAACTGGGTTCAAGCTGTGCGAAGTTTTAGCTTTTGGTTCGCCATCTTTATCTTTCTTTACGCTGCCGTCTTTTCCGTGCTCGTACATATCGTCGCTGTTTCCGTGGTCAGCTGTAAGACAGAGAATACCACCGGCTTCTTCAATTGCAGCCTTAAGACGTCCAAGCTGTAAATCCATTCCTTCCATAGAACAAACAACAGCATTGAATACACCTGTATGTCCAACCATATCACCATTTGGATAGTTCAAACGGATGTGGTCATATTTACCGCTCTTAATTGCTTCAATTACTTTGTCTGTAATTTCTGCACACTTCATCCATGGGCGCTGCTCAAATGGAACAACATCACTTGGAACTTCAATGTAATCTTCAAGCTTTTCGTCAAACTTGCCCTGTTTGTTTCCGTTGAAGAAGTATGTTACGTGACCATATTTCTGTGTTTCAGAAATTGCAAGAAGCTTAACACCAGTTTTTGTAAGGTATTCACCCATTGTGCGGTCAATGCTAGGTGGGTTTACAAGATACTGTGCTGGAACGTGAGCATCGCCATCGTATTCCATCATTCCGGCATATTCAACAGCAGGAACGCGAACACGGTCAAATGGAAGATCTCCACCCTTTGGTGTTTCAAAAGCACGTGTCATTTCAAGAGCACGGTCACCGCGGAAGTTGAAGTAAATTACGCTGTCGCCGTCTTCAATTGTTCCAACAGGGTTTCCACTTGCATCAGCAATTACAAACTCGTGCATATCCTGATCAAGAACTCCAGGGATTTCTGCACGGTAAGTTTCGATTGCTTTTGTTGCACTTTCAAACTTGCGGCCTTCACCAAGAACGTGAGCCTTCCAGCCGCGCTCTACCATGCTCCAGTCTGCATTGTAGCGGTCCATAGTCATATACATTCGTCCACCACCGCTTGCAATTCTATAATCTACGCCTGCAAATCCGGCAAGGAACTCTTCAAGCGGAGTGATATAATTCAAGGCAGATGTCGGGTCAACATCACGACCATCAAGAAGTGCATGAACACGGAGCTTTTTTACACCTTCTTTAGAAGCCTGTGTAATCATTGCCTTAAGGTGGTCAATGTGAGAGTGAACGTTACCGTCAGAAACAAGACCAATAAAATGAAGTGTTCCGTTCTTGTCGTTTACATTCTTTACAAGCTTTTTCCAGGTGTCTGCAGCAAACATAGAACCGTTTGCAATTGATTCACCAACAAGCTTGGCACCCTGAGCAAAAACACGGCCACAACCCATTGCATTGTGACCAACCTCAGAGTTACCCATATCATCATCAGAAGGAAGACCAACTGCTGTTCCGTGAGCCTTAAGCTTTGTGTGAGGACAGTTTGCAGTAAACCAGTCCAAATACTTCATGCGGCTTGCCTTTACAGCATCACCTTCTTCATACTTTCCATATCCAACACCGTCCATAATCACAAGAACTACAGGACCACGGCGGCCTTTCCAGTTTGGATTTTTCTCCAAAACATGCATTGTGTCTGCCATATATACCTCTTATAAAATAATTACTTACTAGACGTCGCCATTTAGCAACGAATACGATATTTTACTGAGTTTTCTGGATTTTTACAATTAGTGCTTTTTTTAGTGCATTTTTCAAAATACTGGAATAAAATAATGTTATGGAAACTATCAAAAAGTCATTTATCAAAACAGTCATTATTTCTATGCTGGTTGCGGCTTTTGCAGGTTCAGTTTTTGCAGAAGACTCAAAGGCAAAGTATTATTCTGAATACCTTAAGCAACATCCTTTTGAATATGTGGAAACCAGTTTTCCATATAAAAGCAGGGAAAACATTACTGCTGAGTATTTAAAAGAAAAACAGGGCTACTACATTCAGAATCATAAGAGATTTTTTCAGAATCCAAACCGAGTTCCTTTTATTCTTAAGCTTTCAGAAAAGGATAATGTTTTTTCAATTTCGCAGATTGATGTACAGAAAGGAAAAGAAATAATCATCTCAAAAGCTGACCTTACACAAAAAGGAAATACATACGAGCATTCAGATTACAGGCTCGTAAAAGATGGTAATACACTTTTTATCTATTATGAAGGACCTGCACCAGAGCATTTTAATAAATACTGGACTACTAAATACCCATTTGTTTATCAGACAAGCTTAAAAGGACTTTTGGATTGCGTGCCTGTAATGAAAATGACTTCTGATTATCTTAAAAAGTACGAAGGCAGATATTATCTTGATTCTTATGTTATAAATCTGGAAGGTAATTCGTACAATTTTGACGGACCAAAAGACGAAATCAAAATCCATTATGATGAAAGCGTAAAGTCTCTTGTTTATGATGAACGAACCTTTACAGAAACCGATTTTGACATGCCGTTTTACTGGCTTTACGCAGAAGGTACTGGTTTTCACAAAAAAATACTTACTTTTGCAGAAAATGGAATACTTTGCTGTGATGTTTATGCTACTTCATCTTTGTATGATAATACATCCTATAAAAATGATTTGATTCTTTATTATGTAAAAGACCAGCCGGCAATTGAAAAGCCTGCCAGAATTACAACCACAAACCTGAGAATCCGTGATAAAGCAGACTTAAACAATAGTAAAAGCCTTGTTTCTGTAAAGGAAGGCTGCGAAGTTACGGTTACCGAAATTGGAAAACCAGATTACATAGACAGAATTATTGGCAACTGGGTTAAGGTTACTGTAAAAAAAGGCAGTTTGGATAAGGACGGAAAACCAATTCTTAAAGATATTACCGGTTGGTGCTTTGACGGATATTTAAAATAGAACCTTTACCCTACAGTTTTATGTGTTTTGAGTACTTACGCTTAAACTTTTTTACCAGCTTGAGCGTAAACTCCGGCCAGGGTTCCACTTTTGTTGCATGTTTTTTTACCTGAAAGGCATGTTCGGCACATAAAGCCATTGGAATATCAGAAATTGAATCGGAATAGAAATTATCTACCGTATTGTTTTCAAAATAATCCTTGGCGAGCATCTGGAGCGTTTTTTCTTTTGCATAACAGCTGTTTGTTTCAATTTCGCAGGTTTTAATGTCCATTTTTGTTGCAAGAAGATTTACACCAAGACGGTCGGTAATAGGTTTTAACAGGAACTCAGGAGAAGCAGAAATAATTAAATCATCACTTTTTTTCTGAGCCAGGTACCAGTCGGAAATATTTTTCTGATATTTATTCCAGAATCGCTCTATAAACCATTCTATATGGGGGACATCCTTTATAAAAGAGAAAATCTGTTCTTCCGTTTTTTTTAGCGATGAAAGATTGAGCACAAAAAGAAAACCGTTCCACAGAATCTTAAAACCGTATTTGAGCATCAGCAGGGGGTAACATCTGAAGCAATATCTGCAAAAAAGTACTGTGGAATTGGGATAAAAGATTGTTTTGTCAAAATCGTAAACATTCATACGCCATTTTTATTATACTCCAATTCTCACGGTAAAACAATTTTTTATATTTTTTTGTGTTTTTTTCTTTATTTTTTTTGTAATCAATAATGATTTTAATTATTTTCTTTACTAGAGCCTGATTGTTTACAACAAAATCGGTAAATATCGATAAAACAATTGGACTTTTGCACTTTTTATTCTATAATAGATATGTATTATTATAGAAAAAGTATTTTTAAAAGATAAGATGGAGTTTTTATGAGAAAAAGATCTTTTGTAGTTACACTTCTCCTCATTGCATTTACAAGCGCACTTTTTGCCGATGCTGCATCAGACAAGAGAAACAAGTTTATTGCAGCGGCCAAAACGTATCTTGGAATCCGTTATGTTTACGGAGGAACTACAAGAAGCGGTTTGGACTGTTCAGGCTTTGTAATGTGTGCCGCAAGAGATGTTGGAATTTCACTTCCACGTACCGCAGCCCAGATGTATTCTTCTGCTACAAGAATTACCGATGCAGAAAGACAGCCTGGCGATTTGATTTTCTTTAAAGATGGTTCAAATATTTCTCACGTAGCAATTTATCTTGGAAACAATAAGGTTATTCATTGTGTCAGTGATGGTCCAAATACTGGTGTAATTCAGTCTGACCTTTCAGAGCGATATTGGAAAGCCCATTATTTTGCACCTGGAAGAATTATTACTGCTTCTTCAGCTTTAAAAGAAACTACAACAACAACTACAACTTCTACACCTTCTTCAACTCCATCATCTACACCTAAGCCTTCTACTCCATCAAAGAAGAAAAAGAAGTATGCTGATTTCTATCTGAACTTTAACGGTTACTTTGACTGGAACTTCTTTACACCAACCCGCTTTGGTTTCCTGCCTAAGGGAGGAAGCTTACAGACTGAGTTCCAGCTTAATCTTTGGGATATAAACCCTGGTCTTATGGTTCGCTTTACTTATCCAATTCAGTACGACCAGCAGTTCTCTATGAAGAATATGTTCAACTGCTTTGAGCTGCCAATCTGTTTGACCTTGCATATAAATGATTACATTGCATTCTACACAGGTCCGGTTCTTTCTACTGATATTGTCTGCAAGGAACCACTCAGCCTGATTGATACAGAAAAGAAGATTGCAATTCCTGTATATGGTATTTTTGGAGTTTCGTTCCAGACTCCTAAGATTGATCTTGGCGGATGTGAACTTTCATTTGTTCAGGATATTTCTTATACATTCTTTATGGCTTATCAGGGCTACGAAAAGCTTACGTTCAAGGAAAATCTTGCAGCCGGTTTACAGTTCTCTACCGGTGTTTCTGTAAGCTTGCCGTTCTAAAAGGAAAGATTTTCGGATCAAGTCCGAAAATGACAAAGATAAGCACTGTTATAAAGGCAGTTTCTGTTCGTTCAGGACTGCCTTTTTTAATTTATCGTTTTCATAAATGAGTTTGAGTGAGAAAAATGGTGCTTTCTGGTCTATAAGCTTTAAGAAAATCTCGTCTCCCTGCCAGTGTGGAAGCTCGTTCATTTTGTCTTTTGGAATCCATTCAAGGACTCCTTCATCACAATTTTGAACTATATCCCCGCAGCAATCCGTATCTGCAAAATCATCGCTCCAGAAAAGATGCATAAGCTCGTAGTAGACGTCTTCTGCTGATTTGGAAACAAAGGTTACAATTCCACGGTATTCAACTTTTCCAAGTGTCAGGCCGGTTTCTTCCAGGACTTCGCGGCGTACACAGTCTTCCGGGGACTCACCTTCTTCGAACTTTCCGCCAATTCCAATCCATTTGTCGTGGTTGCAGTCGTTCTTTTTCTTAATTCGGTGAAGCATGAGGTAGCTGGAGTTTTTTTCAAGGTAGCATAAAGTTGTATTTATCATAATGGAACCCGGATTTTCATCATTAAATTTTAAACAACATCTTTATGTTCTCATCAACCTGAGCTGAAAGCTGTTCTGGAGTAATTTTACGGGCAGCGGCAATGTAGTTGTAGGTGTGTTCTACAAGAACCGGAGTGTTTACTGTACCACGGAACGGAACCGGAGCAAGGTACGGAGCATCTGTTTCGCAAAGGAAACGGTCTGATGGAACAAAATTAAGAAGTGCATTCATTTCTTCGAGTTTGCTTTTTTTAGTATAGGTGACTCCGCCGCCAAAAGCAATGTACCAGCCCAAATCTAAGAACTTGCGTGCTTCTTCTATGCCGTAGCTGTAGCAGTGGATTATTCCGTTATGATAGCCAACGTTTTTTATGCAGTCATAAGTATCTTCAAAACCGTCTCGGCTGTGGACAATAACCGGCAGATTCAATTTTTTGGCAAGCTCAAGCTGCATTTCGAACATTTCGCGCTCACCTTCGTAGGTTTTCTGATCAAAATCTTCTTCGCTGCGGCCATCAGCACCACTCGGATTCCAGTGATGGTCAATTCCGCATTCACCAATAGCAATTATTTTACGATTTAAAGTTTCCCGGTCCGGTTCACCTGCGGCAAGCTGAATTGACTGCTCAAGCTTTGCTACACACTCTTCGCGGTTATGAATAAAGTCAACTTCGGGCCATAATCCCGCTGAAAAATACATAAAGGAACGGACTTTATCTGCAATAAGAGGGTCTTTAATCTGCGCAATCAATGAATCAACAAATGATTCGCGTTCCAATAAATCATCTGGCTTTGTACCAATATCAAGACCAAAAAAACAGTTGCGCTCTGCCATTTTGGTGAGCACTTCAATACCATCGGCTCCCCTTTCCTGCACGAGCATCTTAAAATGAAAATGAGTATCGCTGAACATAGTTTTATTATATAGCGGAAGCTTTCGCTTTAACAATAGCAGGGCTTTTTTATCATACGTAAATAGTCTATAATTACCATTATGACAGACATTGGAAAGTTTTTAAGTGATGTTGAAAAATTAAAGAAGCACGATAGGCAGAATAACGGTGGAAAGCCGGATTATAACAGAATTGCAGATGATTTGAGGCGGCTTTTTGAACGCTCTACTTCCTGCCCGGGAGAATTGCCTGGTTCAATTTACGAATATTGGGAAAAACAGTACGTTTTTAACTCTCAGGATATTGCAGAAGAACCTTGCGGTGATAATCTTGGAAAGCTTGGCGCAATGCTTGCATTCCTTGATAATTCTGATGAAGACCAGGAGCTGATTTCTGCTGATGACTGGAAAGAAATTGGTTCCCTTGTTGGATACGAGGCTGAAGATTTACCGATTGATATTCTGCAGGAATTGATGGCTATACTTGTTTCTAAAGGGGCTTATTAATTTGACTGCGGAAAATCACGATTCTGGCAAAAACCTCTATACAAACTGCATTCAATGTCCCCGAAAATGTAAGATTAACCGTCTGGAAGGAAAAACGGGTTTTTGCCGCGAAACTTCTGATTTACGTATTGCTTTTGCAGGACTTCATTTTGGCGAAGAACCGCTTATAACTGTTTTTGGTGGCAGCGGAACAATTTTCTTTACTGGATGTACGCTTCGCTGTGCTTTCTGCCAGAATTATCAGATCAGTCAGGATGGATTGGGACGCACCGTAGATTCTGCTGAGTTTGCAGATATATGCTTAAAGCTGCAGGCTGCCGGAGCAGAAAACATAAATCTGGTTACAGGTAGTCATCATATACCAAAAATTGCGGAGTTTTTACGGACTGCACGGGATAAAGGCGTTACCATACCGTTTTGCTGGAACTCTTCTGCATACGAATCGGTAGAAATGCTTGAGCTTTTGCGCGGGCTTGTTACAATCTGGCTGCCAGACTTGAAAACACTTTCTTCATCCTTTGCAGGAAAGCTTTTTGCAGCCCCGGACTACCCTACTACCGCTACTACTGCAATCCGCTGGATGATTGAAAATAATCCGCTTGAAATAAAAAGCATTCCTGAACCACCGGATGCAAAGCCTGCTGAATGGGCAGAAGCCGGCCAACCGCGTGATAAAATGCTTTCCGGTGTGATTATCCGCCATCTTTTTATGCCGGGCCACTTTGAAGAAACTGCCGATGTACTTGGCTGGCTTAAGGAAAATGCAGACGGTCGTGCTATAATCTCACTTATGAATCAATATACACCAGTACCGTTTGAAGAAGATTCCGCACAGCTTTCTAACCGAAATAAAGCTCTTTCATCCATAGAAAACCGTCTTGTTACCACAGATGAAGACAACGATATCCGCGATTTAATAGAAGTTTACGATTTTGACTACCTTTTCTACCAGGAGCTCACCGACGACACAAGCTGGCTGCCAGATTTCCGAAAAGCGCAACCTTTCAGCAATAAGCTTGCAAGTCCCCTGTGGCATTGTTAGTCATTATTGCAGTAAAAATGGATGAATTATTCCTTTTTTCGTGATATAATCATAATGTTATGGCAGAAAAAAATAATTCAAAAAAGACAGGCACAGTCATTCCGCTGGGCGCACTATATACAAAAAACAATCCTTCCATTGGAGAGTTTCCAGACCTTATCCCCTTTGCTCAGTTCTGCAAAAAATCGGGGCTTTCAATAATTCAACTGCTGCCGGTGAATGATACAGGTACTCAAAGCTCGCCATACAGCGGACTTTCGGCTTTTGCGCTTCATCCTATCTATATCAGACTTTCGGATATTGATGATTTTAAACAAGTCTATAAGTCCGACAAAAGCTTTAAGGCTGAGTACGATTCTTTCTGCAAAAATGCTGCATACTCTTCTCGCTATGATTACGACTATATTCTGAACACAAAAAACACCCTGCTCAGAATGCTTTACGAAAACACCACAACCGGAAAAAGCGGCGAACCTACCCCTGCACTTTCCGCCTGGATAAAGGCAAATCCCTGGATAAAAACTTATGCCGTTTATAAAAACCTCAAATGGAAATATATGCAGGCAAGCTGGAAAAGCTGGCCAGACGAGGACCGCTGCAAAAGCCCGGAAGAAATAACAAAGCTCTGGAAGTCTAAGTCCTTAAAAAAAGACCACCTCTTCTACGCCTGGTGCCAGATGGTCGCCTCAGAACAATTCAGCAAAGCGGTCAGCGAAGTTCACAAACTTGGTCTCCTCCTCAAAGGCGACATGCCTATTTTAATGAACGAAGACTCCTGCGACACCTGGGCTTACCCGGAAGTCTTTAATCAGGAACTGAGGGCTGGTTCACCTGCCGATGGGGACAATCCTAAGGGGCAAAACTGGGGCTTTCCAACCTACAACTGGAAATATCTTAAAGAAAACGATTACAGCTGGTGGAAAGACCGCCTCAAAACCGCAGCAAACTACTACGATGCCTACCGCTTAGACCACATTCTGGGCTTTTTCCGCATCTGGGCAATTCCTGCTCAAGATTACAACGCCCTCAATGGGCACACGGAGCCCTATTCCAGCTTTAAAATCACAGATTTGTACGAGCTTGGCTTTGATGACAACAGAATCCGCTGGCTTTCGCAGCCTCATATTCCAACCAGTGCCATAGAAGACATCACCTGGAACCACGAGCTGGCACATAAAATCCTGCAAATCTTCTGTACCCGCATAAATGATGAAGAACTCTGGCTTTTTGATAAATCAATTACAGGCAGCAGGCAGCTTCAGAATTTTGATTTTGGAAAGCAGTATGATACAGACCAGTTCGATGATGAAAAAATCAAAGAGGTACTGGTAAGCTACTGGTCCAACCGCACACTTCTTGAAGTTGCAAAAAACAAGTTTATTCCCCTCTGGTGCTACAATCAGTCAACCTCCTGGGCAAGCTTAAACGAAGCCGAAAAAGCTGCCCTCACAAAACTATTTGACGGTCTTGAAAAAAAGAATCGCAAATTATGGCAAAAACAGGCTGATGAGATTTTCACCGCCCTTACAAAATCTGTAAAAATGACTCCTTGTGGCGAAGATTTAGGCGTCGGTATAAAATGCGTACCAGAAACTATGGAAAAACATAAAATCCTTGGACTCCGTGTTGTCCGCTGGTGTCGTGAATGGAACAAAGAGAGCAAGGAGGGACAGCCTTTCAGGCAACCTTTTATTCCCTTTGCTGATTACACACCTCTTTCTGTCACAACTACCTCAGTCCACGATTCATCAACCTTACGCCAGTGGTGGGACGAAGAAAAAGAAAGCGTAAAAGCCTTTATTTTTGCAAACGCAGATGCTTTTGGAATTGAAACAGGCCGGGAAACGGGACCCCTGTTCGCTGTAACATCCGAAGAAATTGAAGCCGAGGTTGAAGCCCTTGCAAAAGAAGCTTTCAGCCCCGAAATTGCAGAAAAAGTTCTTGCAGCTTCAGCCGGCTCGGCAAGTATCTGGTTTATTCCGCCGCTGCAGGATTTGCTTTACATGAAAAAAGAATGCTGGCTGGAAAATGCAAAGGATGAACGTATAAACATTCCGGGAACAGTTACAAAGTTCAACTGGACATACAGAATGCCGGTTTCTATAGAAGAATTAACTTCCGACAAAACATTGATAAATAGAATACAAAAAGTTTCGCAAAGATGATAGAATATAAATATAGAGGAGACAGAACATGAGACTTTCCTACAACGAATTCCATATTTCTAAAAAAGTGCGCGACTTATGCAGTTTTGACAAAGGGCTTTTTGCCTCCAGCGGAAATGTAATTTTTGCAAACATGAAAAATGTCCGCGCATTCCAGCTCCTCTTTAACGATTACATTCAGAATGTTACTGGTGATGAAAATAAAAAGCTGAGTGCAGGTCAGCTCAATGCAATGGGTTTGATTGACGAAATCCTTCATTATATCTGTATGCTTTACAGGCGCGACAAAGCCCCTTCATTTATGAAAGAAGCACTTGCAGAACTTGAAAAAGAATATACCCGCGAAGAAACAGACAGGCTCCTTCTCGACTTTATTAAAGAGTTTCCGCCGGTAGAAGTTTATCAGGAAAAATGTACTCCAGAAGAATACTTAAACAGGGATGCCCTTGATACCGGCACAAACGAAATGAGAAGCAACCGTGAGCAGACTCTTGAAGAAATGATTCTTCTTCATCTTGCCAACGAAAACCCTGCTTTCAAACCGTTTCTGCTTCTTTTCAGCGATAAAGAACTTTCTAAAAACAAGCTTTATGCAAAATCCTGGAAAACAATTCAAAAATATGCACTTACAAAACCGCTCTTTGGTCCGTTCAATCACGACCTTGTAAGCCTGCTCCGCGAACCTCAGCTTTTTGCCCCGGACAGTCTGAAAGGACAGCTTGATTATATTCAGAAATACTGGAGCGAGCTTGCAGGAACCTGGTTAAAATCTATTCTGCAGGGATTAGACACAATCAGCGAAGAAGAAAAAGCTGCCTGGCATGGTTTTGGTGGCGGCGATCTTCCTGATATGCAGCCTTATTCCTACGAAAACCTCATGAACGAATATGAACGCTACAGCCCGGACAGCGACTGGATGCCAAAAGTTATTCTTATGGCAAAAACTGTACTTGTCTGGCTGGACCAGCTTACAAAACAATATGGCTACCCTATCACCCGCCTGGACCAGATTCCAGATGCCGAACTCGACCGTCTGCGTGACGAAGGCTTTACAGGCTTGTGGCTTATTGGTCTTTGGGAAAGAAGTAAGGCAAGCCGCCGCATTAAGCAGATTTGCGGAAACCCTGAAGCTGCCGCAAGTGCTTACAGTTTATATGATTACGAAATTGCAGATAACATTGGCGGATGGAGTGCTTTGGAAAATCTCCGAGCTCGACTCTGGCAGAGAGGAATCCGACTTGCTTCCGATATGGTTCCAAATCACACAGGAATGGACGGCGAATGGGTTATAAACAAACCTGATTTATTCATTCAGCGCCGCGACCTTCCCTTCCCGCATTACACCTTCAACGGAGAAAATCTTTCGCAGGATTCCCGTGTAAGCATTTATCTAGAAGACCACTACTACAGCAAAAATGACTGCGCCGTAGTTTTTAAGCGAGTTGATAATCAGACTGGAGACACCCGCTACATCTATCACGGAAACGATGGAACAGGCCTACCTTGGAATGATACCGCTCAGATTGACTTTTTGAATCCGGCTGCACGAGAAGCTGTAATGCAGGAGATTCTCCACGTAGCACACAACTTCCCTATTATCCGTTTTGATGCGGCCATGGTTCTTGCAAAAAAATCTATCCGCCGCTTGTGGTACCCGGAACCTGGACACGGAGGCGATATTGCTACCCGCAGCGAAACAGGCTTGAGCACCCAGCAGTTTAATGATGCAATTCCAAATGAGTTCTGGCGCGAAGTTGTTGACCGAGTTGCAAAGGAATGCCCTGATACATTGCTTCTTGCCGAAGCTTTCTGGATGATGGAAGGCTATTTTGTTCGCACCCTTGGAATGCACCGCGTTTACAATTCTGCCTTTATGAACATGCTCAAAAAAGAGGAAAATCAGAAGTACCGCGAAACTGTAAAAAATACGATTATTTTTGACCCTCAAATCTTAAAGCGTTACGTAAACTTTATGAACAATCCTGATGAAGAAACTGCGATTGCTCAGTTTGGAGATGGCGACAAATATTTTGGTGTCTGCACGCTTATGATTACAATGCCTGGCCTGCCGATGTTTGGTCACGGACAGATTGAAGGCTTTACCGAAAAATACGGAATGGAATATACAAAGGCTTACAAGGATGAAAAGCCGAGTCAGTATCTTGTAGACCGCCATTGGAAGGAAATCTTCCCGCTGATGAAAAAGCGCTATCTTTTCAGTGATGTTGAAAACTTCCTCTTCTTTGATTTTGTACAGGATGGTCATGTAAACGAAAATGTGTTTGCCTACACTAACGGCGCCGGTAAAGAGCGGGTGCTTGTAGTTTACAATAACAAATACGACCGTGCTTACGGCTGGATTAAGGATTCTAACCAGTATGCTGTAAAAACAGGTAACGGTGATGAAATAAAGCTTGTAAGCCGCTCACTTGCAGAAGGCTTGAACCTCAACGGCGAAGACGACAAGTTCTTTATCTTCCAGGAAAACAAAAGCGGACTCTGGTTTATCCGTAAGTCAAAGGATATCTGCGAACAGGGAATGTTCATAATGCTCAACGGCTTTGAAGTTCAGGTATTTATGAATATTCATCAGGTAACAGATTCCGCTGACGGTCGTTACAGAATACTCTGCGACTTCCTTAACGGTGCCGGCTGCGAAGATATTGAAACAGCCTGGCAGGAGCTTATTTACAAAAAACTTTATGCATCTCTCAAGACATTTACAGAAAAAGCTGTTCTGCCTGTACTTAAAGCTTACGAAGCTGCAGCAAGTAAGGATGATGCAAAAACTAAAACAAAATCCACAGCGTTTATTACTGCGAAAAAGCTTAATGAGCTTGCAGCCGGATGTAAACAGGAAGCAGTTGATTTCTATAAAGAAGCATACAAGACTGCCGGCATTAAAGGCTCTGCAGATAAAGCTTATACAATGTTCAAAGCCCGTCTCAAGGCTGTTGTAAGCATTCTGAATGAAAAAGCTCCAAAGAAGCCTGCTGATTTGAACAAGGCTCTTGCAAAATGTATCGAGCTTCTGCCATTTGCAAAGCTTATGCTTTTAGGAAATGAAAATCTTGCATCAGTTCTTCTTGGCTGGACAATGACAGCAGATCTGGCAGAAAAAGGTTTTGCCAGCGAATGGAATCTTGGAAGAAAGTTCAACGAGTTCCTTGAGCAGGATTGCCGTGCACTGTTCCAGAAGTTCATGCTCCTTGCAAAATATGAAGATGGTTCAAAGCTGCCACAGAATAAAAAAGAGGTTGCACTTTCTATTGTTTCCCTTCTTACCGAAAACAAGCTTTCCGGCGCATTAAGCGGTGCCAACACATTCGACAATGTAAGATGGTTCAATAAAGAGATGATGGAAAACAGTCTGAATCAGATTGAACTGCTTATGCTTCTTGCAGCCCCTCAAACCAAAGTTCCTGAAGTATTCAAGCTTTTCAAACAAATCAACACCGCCCGAATCAAGTCCGCCTACAAGTGCGATTTGTTCTTAAAGCAGTTTGCTTTACCAAAGAAGAAGGAACCTGTAAAAAAGGCACCAGCAAAAAAGGCTACCACGAAGAAAGTGCCTGCAAAGAAAAAAACAGTAAAGAAGGCTGCAACTAAGAAAAAGTCTTAATCAGATTCTTAAGCTCATCCAGTGAAGAAATCACCGGCCTCTTAAGTATTACTGGCTTTAAGCTTTCCGCAATATTTTCAGGAATATCCGGAGTTTCACCAAGAACATGCCTGCAGTAATCAGCACTCAAAGCCGGATGAGTATGAGAAACCAGAACAAAGGTTCCGTCATCATTCATAATCTCATCCTTGTTTTCCAGAATTGTTGCATAGCTTCCTGCAGTTTCTGGGGCAGCCATCACTCCATAATTTATGAATAATTCTTTTGCAGCTTTTTCACGCTTGCGTTCAGAAACCTCACACGGATAAACAAAGCTTCGAATCATCAGCTCATTCTTTCCAAAGAAGGATTCAAGCCGTTCAATGTTAGCCGGATTCACAGGGTTTACTTCTCCCCGCTTATCCATACCGACATAAGAATCAAGCACAACAGGATTTCCCTTTGCATCTGCACAGAGAGCCGGAGTTGCAGGAATATAAAAACCGTTCAAAGGAAGTGCAAAACGCCAGCTGTAAAGCCCTGCAACTAAAGTAGAATAATTTCCTGCATCAAGAGCGTAATAAATATCGCCGTGAACTTTTTCCTTAATCTGGGCAAACGCATACGGAAAGTAAAAAATCTGAGACATAAGGCGGCACACGTTTGTAGTATTAGCAAGCGTAAGGTCGTAGCGGTCAACAAAATCATCATCAGAAAAAAGCTCGCGGATTGTGTTTTTAATCTGCTTTTCAGTGCCTTCCATTTCTACAGGAAGAATGTTGCCACCGTTCCAGATGTAATCTTCATCACTTAAACCGCGGACCGTCCCCTTTTCGTAAAGCATAACAGCCTTAATGTTCTTTTTGCCACGCAGAACCTTTGCAAGCAGAGCTCCAAGCTCACCGTGAGTAAAATCGACAAAAACAGATTTTTTGCCAAGAAGCTCATTTGTTGTCTCAAGGTAAGAACAGAGATAGCTTACACCAAAATCTCGGTGACAGCCTGTATAGCCATGGTAAAGCTCCAGATGAAACAGATTTTCATCCAGCTGAGTGATTACCGGGCTAAAGGGAAAGGCAGAGGTTGCTATTGTTTCACAAATGATTGGAGAAAACTCATCCTGTATAAATGCAGAAGTAAGAGTTCCGGCAATTGAAGTAAAAGTGGTATTTTTATCTATATAGTAAATCCAGCGGCGTAAATCCTCAAAGGAAGAGGAAGACGGAACATAAACTCCACCATCTTCTGGGAGAGATTTTAAAACCGCCTGAGAAAAAGGAACCGCAAGATTATTATTTCTTGTACTAGTAAATATCATAGTTCACTAGTATATCAACTTTTTCAGCCTTCTTCTATTCCTGGAATGAGTTTTTTAAGCTTATCCATAAACTGTTTACCGGTAACGCCTTCCCGTAGACAGGCGAACATACAGTTATCGCCGGCAACAGTTCCAAGAATCTCGTTGAGGTTAAGATTGTCGATTGCATTACATACAGTATTTGCGTGACCAGGGAAGGTTTTTATTACTACGATGTTGCCGCTCCAGTCTATGCTGATATAACCGCGAAGAAAATCCTGAACATAAATTGCTTCAGATTCACCTGCGTCATCTTCGCCCGGGAGATCGTACATATAACCGGATTTTCCATCAGGTACCTTGCCAACTTTGAGCAGCTTGAGATCACGGCTTAAAGTAGCCTGAGTAACGTCAAAGCCTTCTTTTTGCAGGAGATTAAGCAAATCGTCCTGACTTTCGATTGTATTGTTTTTGATGAGATTTTTGATTGCTTTTAAGCGTGCTTTGCGTTCTTTCATATTGTATAAATATACAATTTTTATGCATTTTTAACAAGTACAAGGGCGGAGACTTTTGCTTTTACTATATGACAGCTTTTTCCGTCTCCGCCGTAAGTTTTGCAAGGCAAAACTTACCACTGAAAGAGTTTATACAAAAAGATTACTAAAACTACGACAGAGACTTTTTTACTATATCAGCAAACCGGCATAGGCTTTGAGGGCGCCGTCCATCTGGCCGCTGAGAACAGTTTTTGCAAGCTTCTTTCCAAGCTGTACGCCTTCCTGGTCAAAAGAGTTTACATTCCAGATAAAGCCCTGGAACATAACCTTGTTTTCGTAATGAGCAAGGAGTGCGCCAAGAGATTCAGGAGTAAGCTGGTCGCCGTAAATAAGGCTGCTTGGTCGGTTACCGGCAAAAGCCTTGTTAGGATTTTCATCCTGTTTTCCACATGCAAAGGCAACTATCTGAGCTGTTACGTTAGCGCAAAGCTTAACCTGGCTTGTTGAATCTTCAATTACAACATCATCACCTGTCTGATTTTTCTTAAAGGCAATAAACTGGAGAGGAATAATGTCTGTTCCCTGGTGGAGCAGCTGGTAGAAGGAGTGCTGACCGTTTGTTCCAGGTTCACCAAAAATTACAGGACCTGTAAGATAACCGAGAGGTTTTCCATCTCGGTTTACTGATTTTCCATTTGATTCCATATCAAGCTGCTGCAAGTGGGCTGGGAAGCGGCTTAAAGCCTGCGAATATGGAAGAATTGCTGTAGCAGGATAATCCTGAACATTACGCTCGTAAACACCGATAAGGGCATCCATCAATGCAGGGTTCTTTGAAACATCTTCATTCAAAGCAAGCTTATCTTCTTCTGCTGCACCATTTAAGAAGCGCTGGAAAACATCTGCACCAAAAGCAAGGCTGAGCACTGCTCCACCAACACCAGAAGTAGAAGAATATCGGCCACCAATGTAATCATCCATATAGAAAGCAGCCATATAATCCGGGTTATGAGCAAGTGGAGAAGTTTCGCTTGTTACGGCAATCATGTGCTTACTTGAATCGCAGCCGGCTTTTTTAATAAAGTCTTTTACAAAGCTTTCGTTTGTGAGGGTTTCCAAAGTTGTTCCAGATTTTGAAACAAGAATAAAGATTGTCTTAGAAATATCGAGTGATTTACAAACTGATGAAGCATCGTCAGGGTCTACGTTTGAGATAAAGTGAGCTTCCATTTTGAAGGTATTGTTCTTCTTTGCCCAGTTTTCAAGTGCAAGATACATTGCACGTGGGCCTAAATCTGAACCGCCAATACCAATCTGGCAAACAGTTGTGTATTTTTCGCCTTTTTCGTTTACAAGCTTGCCTGAATGAACATCATTTGCAAAATCAGCAATGCGTTTTACTTCATTTTTATAAAAATCACGCTTATTTACGCCGTCTGCAACTACATCTTTTCCAAGCTGACCGCGTGTAAGCTGATGAAGAACCATTCTCTTTTCACCAGTATTGATTACTTCGCCATCAAGCAGAGCCTTGTATTTGTCGATAAGCTGCTGTTCAGAAGCAAGCTCTGTAAAAGTCTTGATAATCTGTTCGTTTACCTGTTTTGCGGCATAGTTATAAGTCAATCCGCCGCCCATTTTAATAGAATATTTTGCGATTCTGTCTGCTGCACTTGCTCCAGAAAGTTCATCTTTTACAGAAACCATACCTTTAAGAGAAAGCAGTTTCTTCCATGAAGAAAGAGTATCTGCATTAGCCCAAGTAATCATAAATTGCCTCGATATATAATTGATTAAGTTTGTATGGTGGAAATCACCGATGTTTAATATATATAGAAAACAAGATTATTTCAATGCATAATTCATAATGCATAATGCATAATGCATAATTAAGAATGATGATTTTTTATTATGAATTATGCATTCTTAATTATGAATTATCATTTATTCACTTGACAAATTCGGAAAGTCGAAATAACATTAACTTATGGATTTGAGAACAGTATTAACAACAGACACAGTGAACCTTCATCTGAAAGGCACAACTAAAGAAGAAATTGTAGATGAGATGCTTGATATTTTATTCAAAGCAGGCAAAGTAACGGACAAGGCAGCCGCTCGCGAATGCGTTTTGGACCGCGAACGAAAAATGTCCACAGGTATGAAACACGGAATCGCTATTCCTCACGGAAAAACAGATACAGTTACTGATTTAGTGGCTTGTATCGGAATTTCTGATAATCCTGTAGATTTTGACTCCCTTGATCAGGAACCTTGCAGAATCTTCGTGATGACTCTTTCTCCAGTAAATAAGACAGGGCCACACCTTCAGTTCCTTGCAGAGGTTAGTTTGCTGTTTAAGAGCCCTGAAAAACGTCAGGAAATACTTAACACACACGACAAGGCTGAAGTCATTAAGATTCTTACTGAATAGTTTTACCGTGAACAATAAGTATATGACTTTTTCATTATAAACCGGCTTAACAGTCGGTTTATTTTTTTTGATTTTAAAGGAACTAAAATGAAACTTTCACCTCTTTTTTATGTAAAAAATAACCAGCTTTACAAAATTGCTGATGATTCCATTGTTGAACTTAAAGACTTACCTTGTCTTTCTGCAAAAGCCCTCACCTATAACACAAATCCATATTTTTTTATAGAGATTCCCTGGAGTCTTGTTGAAATTGAAAGTGAACTTTATAACGAAGACTTTCTTGCAGGCCTGCGTGATTTTCTGAAAAAGTTTGAAGAAAAAGATCAGTTCGCCATAATCAGGCCGGTTGCAGACAAAGCTCTTGCTTCGGAAGATGAAGTTGAAGCTTTTATTGCGGCTTTCAATCACACGGCAAGAAGAATAAAGGACTGCACAAGCCTGATTGGTATGGAGCTTTCAAAGGAATTGCTTACAAAAGGGTTTTGCGAAGGTTCTCCTGCCACAGCATTTATGGAAACTCTTGCAATAAAGCATGACCATTATCTTTATTTTGCAAAGAAAGAAAATTGCCCGGCAGAGGCAGATAAAGCGATTTCTGCAGAATTACCACTTGTAATTTATTAGTATCATACCGATATTAAACTGTACTATTTGCGAAATACCGCAAGGTTTTCAACAATTTTCTTAGTAATATTATAATTTTCTCATAAAAGTAAGAAAAAATGCATTTTTTCATTAAAAAAGTATTGATTGTTTTTTAGCTTTGTGGCATTATACCGATGTGCTTAAAACTGTGTGGCTCAAACATCGTGTCGCAGGAATTAAACATTGTATTAGAAAAGTGAGGATAATTAAAGAAAATGACCAATAGAACCCAGCAAACTAGTTTTGTAAGTTCCTGTCTTATCCTCAGCATACTTTTCTTGTTCACAGCCGCTGTTGCACTTGCAGTTTATTTCGTTTGCCCGGTGGATAAGGCCAACAAAGCTCCAATTGTTGAAGTTGCACAAGTAGAGGAAGATACAGCACCTGAAGTTGAAAAAGCTGCTGATTTTGAGTTTGAAATCTCAGAAGCTTTTCAGGAATATCTTGCAGATATTTCCTACTTCAATCTGAGCGACAAATCAGATACTGGTCTTACCTACTACCGTCAGTCAGCATCAAGAGCTACAGTAGAATGGTTTTATACACATATAACAGGCAGCAGGGATATTGCTCAGGCAATCCTTACAGAAGCCGATAACAATGACATTCCGCTTTCGCTTGCGTTTGCACTTGCTTACACCGAAAGCAGATATAATACAAAGGCTGTTCACAAGAACACAAACAGCACTTATGACCGCGGTTTGTTCCAGCTGAACAGCAATACATTTACAAAGCTGACAGAAGCAGATTTTTTTGATCCTTTTATCAGCGCAAAATATGGTATGTCGCACCTTAGATTTTGCTTGAACACAGCAGGAAACGAGGTTTCTGCCCTTGCTATGTACAATGCCGGTACCAACAGAGTCCGCTCAAATAGTACACCGCAGACAACCTTGAACTATGTTGGAAACATAATGGCATACCAGAAAATGCTCGACAACCTTTTTACACAGGAAGTCGTAAGTTATTTTGAAAACGATTTCGTACAGGGAATCACAGTAGCATATAACGCTGCTGACAAACAGTAATAACCTGGAAGTGTCCGGCTCCATATTTGGACTACGGCTTTCCAAAATAATTTAGCCTCCTAATTTTTTAAGAGGAACCGGTTTTTGTTAGTTTTTCTCCGGTTCCTCTTTTTTTTGTCTTTACAGATTTTTACCGCCGGTCCCCCTTGTTTTACTGTTAATTCTTTAACAGTATTTGCAATTTTTCCCGTTTTTTGGTAGATTTTTGATGTAAAATGCAGTTTTGGGCTTGAAAATCCATTCCCACATACAAGGAGAACCCGTATAATGAACTCACAAGTTGTAATTCCAGAAGCAACCAGAAAAAGAATGCTTCTTCTACTGGATTTACTTGATTCCTATTCAAGGACAGGATCTGGTGAAGCAAATGCAAATGCGAAAATCACTTCGGCAAAAATAAGTGAACTTACAGGCTGGAAGGATTCGCTCATAAGGCATGATCTTTGGCTGCTTGGCTACAACAAGGGGATTTCAAACGGGTACCAGACGGTTGATTTGCGAAAGGCAATAAACCAGGCACTCGGGCTTGAAACAGAGACAAAAAACTGCTGCATTGTGGGACTTGGTCGTCTTGGAGCGGCTCTGCTTGATGAAAAGCTTACAGAGGATACACCTTTTGTTATAAAAGCCGGCTTTGATTCAAACGTGAATAGAGTTGAAATCTTGCGGTCAAACTTTCCACTCTACCCTGCGCACGACATGAACTGGGTGATTAAACAGGAGAAGATTTCTCTTGCTGTTCTTACAGTTGCCGATAAGGATGCACAGGTAATGGCTGAAAGGCTTATTAACGCAGGTATTTTAGGGATTGTAAATATGACAAAGGTTGTATTAAAGGTCCCAACGAATATTATGGTTGAGAATTTATCTATAATAGATGCATTGAAATTAATAACAAGGGAATAGCAGATAGCAAATAAGGAATGGTAAAGCAGGGCGTTGCGAGGGGGAGACTTCCCCCACTCACTACTATCCTCTATTTACTATCCTCTATTCACTAACAAAAAAAGACAAAGGGGTCGATTATGGCAAGAGTCTACAATTTTAGTGCGGGTCCTAGCTGCCTGCCGGAAGAGGTTTTAAAAGAATGTGCTGCTGAGATGCTTGAATATGGAACAACAGGCCAGAGTGTTATGGAAATGAGCCACCGTTCAAAGGCTTATGAACCAATCATTGCTGATGCTGAAGCTATGGTACGCAAATTGATGAATGTACCTGATAACTACAAGGTACTTTTTGTACAGGGCGGCGGTTCTACACAGTTTGCCATGGTTGCAGAAAATCTTGGTATTAAGAACAAGAAGGCTGCTTATATTGAAACTGGTGTTTGGGCAAAGAAGGCTGCTGCCGAAGCTAAAAAGCTTGGTATTGAAGTTGATGTAATTGCAAGCAGCAAGGACAAGAACTATTCTTATATTCCACGCGTTGAAAAAATCACTGGCGATTATGATTACGCTTACATCTGTTTGAACAATACAATTATGGGAACTCACTACGAGTACATTCCTGATACTGGAAACATTCCTCTTGTTGCTGATATTTCTTCCTGCGTTTTGAGCGAACCACTTGATGTTACAAAGTTCGGCCTGCTTTTTGCCGGTGCACAGAAAAACCTTGCTCCTGCAGGTGTTACACTTGTAATTATCCGCGAAGATTTGATTCCTGAAGTTGAAAACTGTCTTCCTGGCACACCAACAATGCTTGCTTATAAAACACACGCCGATAACGGAAGCATGTATAATACACCTCCTTGCTATACAATCTACGTACTTGGAAAAGTTCTTCACTGGATTGAAGCTAACGGTGGAGCTGCCGGAATGCTCAAACGCAACAAGGAAAAGGCTGATTATCTTTACAACTATCTTGATAGCAACGAAGGCAACTTCTATCACGCAACTGCTGCTGTTGGAAGCCGCTCTTTAATGAACGTTCCTTTCCTTACAAAATATTCTAATCACGCTGCTGATGATGAGGCCGCTGCTGCAAAGGAAAAAGAAATCAATGATAAGTTTGTAAAGGAAGCTGCTGCTGCAGGTCTGGTAAACCTTAAAGGTCACAGACTTGTTGGTGGTATGCGTGCAAGTATTTACAATGCCATGACACTTGATGGTGTAAAAGCACTTGTTGAGTTTATGAAAAAGTTTGCTAAAGAAAACTAGGAGATTACGATGAGTTTTAAAATTCAGACATTAAATAAAATTGCTACAGTTGGATTAAACCAGCTTGACCGTGATAATTACGAAATTGCTACAGACATCAATAACCCTGATGCAATTCTGGTTCGTTCTGCAGATATGCACGAAATGAAGCTTTCTGATAACGTAAAGGCTGTTGCCCGCGCTGGTGCCGGTACTAACAATATCCCAATTCCTGAACTTACAGAAAAAGGTGTTGTAGTTTTCAATACTCCAGGAGCAAACGCTAACGCTGTAAAAGAGCTTGTTATGCTTGCCTTACTGCTTTCCAGCCGTCCTGTTATTGACGCTAACAAATGGGTAAAGGGGCTTGCCGGAAAAGGTGATGAAATCCCTGACCTTGCAGAAAAAGGAAAGAGCCAGTTTGTTGGTCCTGAATTGATGGGAAAAACTCTTGGTGTAATTGGTCTTGGAGCAATTGGTGATATGGTTGCTAACCTTGCCCTTCACTTTGGTATGGAAGTTATCGGTTACGATCCATTCCTTTCTGTAAACTCTGCTTTGAAGCTCGACAAAAAAGTTAAGATTGCAGAAACTTTGGACAGCCTTTACGCAAAATGCGATTACATCACTATCCACGTTCCACAGACAAACGATACAAAAGGAATGATAAACGCAGCTGCAATCAGAAATATGAAAGATGGTGTACGCATCATCAACATTGCACGCGGCGGACTTGTAAACAATGCTGATATTATCGCAGCTTTGGACAGCGGAAAAGTTTCTGCTTTGATTACAGACTTTGCTGCAGAAGAATTACTCAACCATCCAAAGGTTGTTTGTATGCCACACCTTGGAGCTTCAACTCCAGAAGCAGAAGACAACTGTGCCGTTATGGCAGCTGCTCAGCTTAAGGACTTCCTTGAGTTCGGTAATATCGTAAACTCTGTAAACTTCCCAAAAACTGTTACAGACAACCCAATCCCAGCAGGCGGAACTCGTCTTTGCATCAGCCACAAAAACATTCCTGATACAATCTCTAAGTTCACAACAATCCTTGGTGAAGCAAAACTCAACATTGCCAGCTTCATCAACCAGGCCCGCGGCGACGTAGCTTACAACATCATCGACGTTGACGGTGTAGTAACCGACGACATCATCGAAAAGCTCAAGGCTTGTGATACAGTAAATAGAGTTAGACCTATTTTTGCATAGAGTGTCATTCCCGTGCTTGACACGGGAATCTTTCTTAAATGAAAAAAGCCATTCATCACAATTGTGCTGAATGGCTTTTTTTTCTTTCTATTGCATTTTCTTCCTAATTATAAAGAACATAAAAAACTTTAAGAAATTTTAGATCATTCGACGACCACAATTGGCTCCAGATAAAGCACAATAATATCATCACAATACAAAAGCACGTGGTGATTTTTTTTATAAAACTATATTTTTCAGCAAATAAGATAAATTCGTGATATAATTAATTTTATTCAAACATTAAGGAGTATTCAGAAAAATGGGAGTTCGTTTTCAAAGGAGAATAACACTTTGCAAAGGTGTTCATCTTAATGTATCAAAATCAGGAGTCGGTATTTCTTTAGGAATGAGAGGAGCCTCAATTTCTGCAGGTCCAAGAGGTCAATATGTAAATTTAGGAATCCCCGGAACAGGACTTGCCTACAGGCAAAAGGTTGGAGATAATACATCAGATTCATCTGATTCTGTAAATGAATCAAATATTAGAAATTCTAATTATATTGAAGGTTCTTCCATAAATATAAAAATAGATAAAGATGGCAAAGAGTTTGCTTATCTGACTGCTCCTGACGGAACTCCATATAATGATGAAGCAATGATGCGTCGTGTAAAAAAAGGAGCTCAGTATCATGAATTATTAGAAAAAGTGCGCAGAATGAAATATGATGATATGAAAGATAAAAATGATAGTTGCGTATATATTTATAAATCATCTCCTAAAATAATTACAGAACAGGATGTTATTGAGGAACGTGAAAATCCTAAGAATATTATAAAACAAGAATATGTTATACATGAATTTGATGAAGCAGAACCAAGATTAACAGCTTTTTATGATAAAGCACATAACTGGGCATTGGAAAATGTAAAATATCATTTCTGGAATAAAAAGAAAAAAGTTCATTTTGCTGAACATCAAAAAATGTATGAATTGTTCGAAGAAGCTAAGATAAATTGGGAAAAGCGAAAAGAAGAATATTATGAAAATGAAGAAAAAACAAAGATTATAAAAGACAAAGAATTTGAAGAAGAATATAGAAGAAAAGCTTCTGAACAAGCATATATTTATGATCAAGTTCTTAATCCTACAGAAGATTATATTAATGATACTGTTAAAGATGTTCTTAGTCAGATTGAATTACCAGTAGAATTTTCTATTGATTATGCTGTAGCTGATCGTAAAATAGAACTAGATATAGATCTTCCAGAAATTGAAGATTATCCACAAGAAGTATGTTCAATATTATCAAGTGGTAAATTATCTGTAAAACATAAAACTGTATCAGAATTAAATAAAGATTATGCAACTGGTGTTACAGGTATGGCTTTTTTCTTTGCCAGCATTTTATTTAATATTTCTCCTGCAATTGAACAAGTTTCAATTTCAGGTTATACACAAAGAATGAGTAAGAAAACAGGAAATATCGAAGATCAGTATGTATACTCTGTCATTTTCCCTCGTGAAGAGTTTTCTAAAATTAATATACAGAATATAGATCCTATTCAAGCTATTACAGTGTTTGATCATGTTATGGATATCACTTCTAGGTTTGAATTAAAAACTATAAATGTAAAAGAATCTGAAAATAGAAAAACGGATTCAGAAAAACAAGAAAAACAAACAGAATTCTATAGCGTATAATACTATAATTGGATGAAATTGAAATGAAAATAAAAGAAAGAGTTTTTGATATTATTCAAATTGCAAAACCAAATGATACAGTAAGCAGAATATTTGATATTACATTGTTATCGTTAATAATCTTGAATGTTTGTCTTGTTATAGCAGATACTTTTGCCCTCCCAGAGCAAATTAAGACAATATTCTCATATATAGAAAATATTTCTGTAATTATATTTACGATTGAATATATTCTTCGAGTTTGGACAGCAGATTTATTATACCCAGAAGAAAAATACTTTATAGCCAAAATAAAATATATTTTTTCTTTTCTGGCAATAATTGATTTACTTGCAATTCTTCCTTTTTATTTACCATATATTATTCCAATTGATTTGCGAGTTCTAAGAATGTTAAGAATAATTCGTTTATTCAGAATATTTAAAATTAACAGATACACAGATGCTCTATCAAAAATATTTACTGTATTTAAAAGTAAAAAACATGAATTATTATCTTCTATTTTTGTTGTTCTGTTATTAATGATAGTGGCCGCAGTTTTAATGTTTAATATTGAAAATACTGCGCAACCGGAAGTCTTCAAAAATGCTTTTGACGCTCTATGGTGGGCTCTTGCTACATTAACAACAGTTGGTTATGGAGACATTTATCCTGTTACAGTAATGGGTAAAATATTGAGTGCAATTATTGCACTTTTAGGTATTGGTCTTGTAGCTGTACCAACTGGTATTATTTCGGCAGGTTTTGTAGAAGAAATATCAGATTCTAAACAAGAAAAAGAAAAGAAATACTGTCCTTATTGCGGTGAAAAATTAGAATAATAAAATGAGGAACAATAATGAAAATATTTTCAAGGCCATCACTTTATGTTAAGGATCCACATGAAAACCAAAAAAATAAAGAAATATATGAATTAATTAAATCAAAAATTTCCAATAGCGAAAATTATACAGATGAATGCGTGAAATTTATTTTGAAAAAAATTTCAAAAGTAAATTTCATTGAATCTTCGAGCCAAATTATAATTAAAAATTTTAGAGAAGAACCTTGTGTTAGTCTTGAAGAAAAAAAACAATATAATATAAACTCTCGTCAGAAAATTAATAAAGAATTCTTTGATTTATTATCTGAAAAAGGAAAACATCAGGAATATATACTTTTAGGTTTAGAAAACATTATTCTTTCTTCTATACATAAAATTAATAATACATATGAATTACATAATATGAAAAAAATGGGTATAAAATATGTTACGATTGAATGTTGCAATGATGATCGTGATTGCCCTGCTGTAAAGAAATATTGTAATAAAGAATTCAAAATAAATCAGGTTCCGGATTTACCATTACCAGAATGTACAGCTGATTTATGTAGATGTTTTTATTCTTCAATTATTTCAGATATTTAATTATTTATAAGAGGATTTTATGGGATTTCGTTTCAGAAAAAGTTTTAATCTTGGGTTAGGCTTTAAAGTTAATTTAAGTAAATCAGGTATTGGATATAGTTGGGGTTTCCCTGGTTATAGAATAACAAAAACTGCAAATGGAAGAACACGTAAAACATACTCAATTCCAGGCACAGGGATTGGATATGTTGATGAGAAGTCTAATAAAACTCAATCAAGGCAAACTAATTCAATTACAAATGAACAAAAGCAAAATCATAAAAAGAATGATACATGTACGATTTATGACGAAAATAAGTTTTCAGATGTCCAAGATATTGAAAGTGCAAAGATGAAAAACTTTCAACCTGCTGAGTATAAAGACTTTTTAAGAAAAATATCTTTCAATTTTTTTATAAAATATTTTACATTCTTTTTATTTCTTGGATTATTCATTACTTATTTAGTTTATAAATCTAGTAGTGTTTGGATATTTTTAGGATCTCTTATTTCATTACTTTCATTTATTATATTAAAAATTTTTGCAAGAATTAAAATTGAATATGATTTTGAAGATGAATCTGAAACTGCATACCAAGAATATGTTGATGTTTGGAAAGAACTGAAAAAAAGTAATAGAGTTTGGCAAATATCCCGTAAAGCTAAAGTAGTTGATACAAAAAATATGTATGGAGCTAAAGATGCAATTGAAAGAAATAAATTAAAGATTTCTTTTAGATTGCCTTGGTATCTTAAGTCTAATATAAGTGCTCCTGTTTTATATTTTAAAAAAGTAACACTAATTCTTCTTCCCGATAAAGTCCTTATAATAAGTAAATTTAGAGCGGGTGCAGTTAATCAGAAAAATGTAAATATGAGATTTTATAATGATGGTTTTATTGAAGATGAAGCAAAACCTAAAGATTCTGAAATCATAACACAACAATGGTTGCATCCAAATAAATCAGGAGGACCAGACCAACGATATCGTGATAATCGACAATTACCAGTATATAGATATAGTTACGTTGATATTAATTCTCCAGAAGGAATTAATGAACTAGTAATGGTCACAAACACAAAAATAAGTGAAAGATTGTCAAGTTTCTACCAAAAATATATAGAAAGCTTAAATCTCTAAATATTTATAGATTTTAACAAACTAGTCACAAAAATTTCATTTCTCACTTGAAAATCTCGCTAAACTAATACACATTTTTGAGAATATTTTTCTCCTACACTAATCCGCACTCTCTGTTTCTTTCTTCCGGATGTGCCACCTCAAACCCGCACCTTGCTTCTTCATTCAATTCACGTAGCTCTTTCTTACCGTCAATATAAAGCTGGTAATCTATGCCAGTGCTTTCATAACCGCAGCCTACATCGTATTCATCACCAAGAGAATCCCGGACAATCTGTTCCCGCTGTTCACGGGTAGTATCTTTTATTAAAATGCTCTGCATATAGCCTCCTTAATTTCTCCATTACGTTCAACTAAAACTTTGCTGTCAGCCCTTACAAACAATGGCATTTTTTCTATTGGTGCATCAACTTTAATCCATTGACCACCATTGTATTTTCTGCCGTTCCACCAGTCGTACCAGTCACAATCTGCTGGAAGATAAAGCTCAACAACAGGTTCACTCTTATAGGCAATTTCACATGACTTATATTTCTCAAAATCAATCATTGATTTTGTAACAGGACATACCATAATTGAAGGTCCAAACATAAACTGTGATGAAATATCAAAAACAGCACTGTCAGAAAACTCCATAAAAAGCGGACGGATAAAGCTTTCATCATTTTCAGTGACACGCTTTGACACCATGCGGATATACGGCATTAATTCATAACGCAGTTTGATATAACTAACAAGAGTATCATAAAAGACATTTGTTTCATCGCAGAACGACCAGGGCTCTCGGCGGCAATCTGTTCCATGTGCACGGAACATTGGTAAAAAGGCTCCAAACTCAAACCACCGCACATACAATTCTCTGTAAGCAGGATCTTCTGCTGCTTCCTGATAATCTCCATCCCAATACCACGGTTCTCCCCGCTTTACAAAAAATCCGCCGATATCCACAGTCCAATACGGAATGCCACTCAATCCAAACTGGCACGCCTGAACAACCTGATTTTTCAACACACTCCATTTTGCAGAAGTATCACCCGACCACAAAGTAACTCCATACCGCTGACTTCCCGGATAACCGCTTCGTGTAAGAATCAGCATCTGCCGTTCCGGAAAATCACGAGTCTGACCTTCACTCATTCCGCGGGCATGATATAAACCGTAAGCATTTGCCTTTTGAGGAAACATAATATCTCCAGTTGCCTGCAAGTATTCCGAAAAAACTTTTTCTGGCAGCTGCCTTTCCATATGATTCCATTCCGGTGTTACAGGTTCACTTGAATCACACCACCAGCTTTCTACACCCAAATCTGCAAGTCCGCGTTTAGCCTGCTCCCAATACAATTCCCTTGCAGCCGCATCAAATGAATTACAAATATTCACGCCATTCAGCAAAGTTCCTTTTTCCTTCATCTCTTTGTAGTTTTCTGATTTTTCATCCATAGTCGGCCAGATAGAAATCATAAAATGAACATTATCTTCGTGAAGTTTTTTTATCATACCAGGAACATCAGGGAAGCGTTTTTTATCAAAACTTTTCTGTCCCCACATTCCATCATCCCATGAAAGCCAGTCCAGAACAATCAGACTCAATGGAATATTACGTTTTTTAAACTCTGCTGCTGTTGCAAGGATTTCTTCCTGAGTTTCATACCTTTCCTGTGACTGAACATAACCAAGAGCAAAATCAGGAGGAAGCGTTGCCTTACCTGTAAGTGCTCTCATACGTGCGATGATTTCTGTAAACACAGTGGATGATGAAGGTCTTGGTGCAATAAAAAAATAATCCAGATAATAATCTGCATTTGTATAAAAATACGACCCATACTGTGTATCACTAAAAATCGACGGACTTTGAGTTGTAAAAAGAAGCCCATACCCCAGACTCGAAATTAAAAACGGAACAGCTATTTTTTTATTTGCCTGATGAAGATATTGCGTAGTTCCCCTGAAATTCCATACACCTTCTTCAGCCTGCCCAAGTCCGAACAGCTTTTCTCCTTCAGCAAAAACAAACCGCAACGTTGTATGAAATAAACTTTCCTGATATTCTTTGTTAGCCGCAACTATCCGTTTCTTTACACCATCCGCAGTTTTTACTTCTTCTGTTTTTATCCGCCCGACATTTTTATAAACATCAAACTTTTCCAGCGTATAATTTTCAACTGGTGCTTCAGAAAAAAGCTTTTTCCCATCACGTTCAAAACTAACAAAGCCTTTTTCTCTATCAATAACTGTAACAAGGCTTTTTGTAATAATCTTAATTGTGTTGTCTGTCTCTTGCAAAGTTAAAGTTGCTGATGATAAGTCCAGACAATTCCGCTCTAAAAAATGATCTCCCTGCCCTTCATCGAATGTTCCATCAACCGAAAACGAAACGCGTACCACATCATCAAAATAAATACAAATCCGTAACACACCTCTTTCTGACTTCAAAAGAACACAATCATCTTTCTGTATAACTTCTTCTATAAAACAGGATTTTCCGGGAACGGCAGTCAGCATAAATCTTCTCCTTCTACATTTTGTTTAATCCAACTCAATCGTCATCATAATCGGCACATGGTCAGAAATTGCTTCCCTGTAATCTGCACCGCTCGAAAAACTATCTTTCCCAAATCTAAGCTCTTCACAGAACTTTCCCCGACCAGAAGAAGAGTCTCCGCGTCCGTCAGAATCTGTTTTTCTGGCAGAATCATTCTTTCCACCGGCAAACGCCCTGTGCATTTCTTCCACAACTTTTGTTTTTTTATTGCAAATAAAGTGGTCGTAATCATTTACAAAAAATACACCACTCTTTTTACTCGGAGAAACTGTCGTTGCTATTCCATAATTCGGATCGGAAAACCAGCGTTTGGTGCCATCAACAAAATCAAAATTGCGAACGGTAAGCGCAGATCTGTTCAGATTAAAATCTCCCGCAATTACCAGGGCTGATGAGTGCTTGTACTTAGCATATAGCTTTTCCAGAGTCTCCAAATCTCTTATTCTATGCTGATAATCATTATACGGAAGATGAACATTTATTGCATAAAGCTTTGACTTCTTATTATTCAGCTTAAACTCAACAAGCTGCACGTTATTCTTATCAAACAAATAATCGCCGTCAAAATCTGTAAAACCAACTTCATCTGCTAGATCCGTTATTACAAGTTTTTTTCTGTTATAAACTATTGCATTGTTCTGCGCATAACCGCCGGTTTTGTAAGATTCCTCACCAACATACCGCATTTCCATAAGTGCATACGATGAGCTTGTAACAAAATCCCAGTCATCACCAAGCCGTTTAAGCATTCTGTTTAGTGCTGCATTTTCCGGATCCTTTACCCATACCTCTTGCAGAAAAACAATATCAGCCCCAGACTCATCAATCATATCAGCAATTTTGTTTGCAGTTCTTCCTTTAGCTCCCATATTAAGTGAAAGCAAAGTTATTTTTTCTGCATAAAGCAGATTCCCGGAAAAAAGCAGAAATACAAAAATTAAAGTGATGATATTATTACGCTTTTTCATTAAGCTAATTCCAGTTTTCCCAAACTTTCTGCTGCATTCCAACAGTTGCTTCAGTTTTTCCGTTACGGCAAACAGGGAGCTTTAAAAGCTTCTGCTGATTTTCAAAAAGCTTACTTTCTTTATCTTCATCATCAAGATAAGCAATGCTGGCATATTCTTTAGCATTCTTGTCAGTCATTGCTTCAATTGCCGCAGCACGACCACCTTCAACTCGTGCAATTGCAGCCACAACCGAATCAAACTCTCCGCGAGACATCTCCTTTTCTTTTAAATCTACAAACTGAAATGGTATTCGTCTTTCCTTAAAAAAACGCTGCGCAGCCTTACAATCAAAGCTTTTATTAGTTCCAAAAATCTGTATCGTCATTTTTTCCTCACAAAAGTGTCTTTATACGGGTATTATATCATATATAAGCTAATCATTTCTTCTTTTATAACACATTTTTTTACAGGTGATTTATTTTTTTTATTAAAAAAAGTCCAAAATGATGTATAATAGTTACAGGAGCTATCGATGAAAAAACACAAAATATCCATTTCAACAAAGTTTTCTGTCAGTTCAATTATCATAATTATTGCAGTTGTTGCAATTTCGGCAATAACCACACGAGTTTTCTTTTCCCGCAACTGTCTTGAAAACTTCTATGGAAGCGCCGCATCTCAACTTTCTGAGTTTTCCGACTCAATCACAATGTTCTTTGGAGCAAAGGAAGTTGAACTTAATGTTTTTGCAGAATCTGATGCTGTAAAAGCAGCTGATGATACAATTCATTCTTTTGTAAACGAAACAGGTACTATTCAGATTTTAGGGTATAAAAAAAGCCCAATAGAGGAAGAAATCCGTAAGGTTTGTAAGAGTTTTGCAAAAAATGATTCTGATATTGCAGAAATATATATCGGTACAAAATGGGGCGGTTATGCGACCAATTTCGACAGCTCAATGAGTGGTGGCTATGATCCACGTAAACGCGGCTGGTACGAAACTGCAACAAGCGGAAACGGTAAAGTCATGATTACAGATGCTTTTGCTTCTACAGTAGGAGCAACTGTTGTTGGAATTACACGCTGTGCTTACGACCATAAAAACACCTTTATTGGAAATGCTTCCATCGAAGTTTCTCTCGATACTCTTACAGGCATTCTTCAAACCATGGATTTTGGTAAAGATAGTTTTGTAATGATGATTCAAAAAGATGGAACTATTCTTGCTGATACCAGTAAAAACAAAAATAATTTTAAGAATATTAACGAAATCGGTATTCCTGGAATAAAAGAACTTCTTTCTTCACCAAAAAGCGATGGTTCTATTATAATAAACTCAAAAAAATATTTAACAGAATATATTAAAAATCCAAAAACAAATTATACAATTGCTGCATTCTGTCCTAAAGATGTTGTTTTTGAAGCCTTTTACAAAACATTAAAAACAACTATTCTTCTTTGTGCTGTCTTCGGCATTATTGTAACATTCATAATTATCATAGTTACAAAAAAAGTTGTTCGCCCTCTTACAATTATCCGCGATAACATAAGCGAAACAGCCGATCAAATATCAAAGGGTAATGCAAATCTTTCAAAACGTATAATCATTAATTCTAATGATGAAATTGGTGATGTTGCCTTAAGCTTTAATGTTTTCTCCGATAAACTTGAAGAAATAATAAAAAGCATGAAGCAATCAAAAGTTTCTCTTAATTCAGCAGGTTCTAAGCTTGCAGGCACAACATCTGATGCAATGAATGCTATTTCACAAATCAGCACAAGTATTAGAACTTTGAGCAGCGATTTAACAGCACAGACAATAAGTGTTGAGCAGACTTCACAAAGCATTGCTAAAATCTTACAAAGCATTCATTCACTTGAGCAGCTTGTTGCAAGGCAGGCTGATTCTGTACAAGGCGCATCTAATGCTGTTGAACAGATGATTCAAAATATCAGTGAAGTAAACCGCTCTGTAGATAAAATGGCTCATTCCTTTGGAAATCTTGAATCAGATGCTCAGAATGGAGCAAGAACACAGGAACAATTAAAGATACAGATTACCGAGATTGAAGATCAATCCAAACTTTTAAGCGAAGCTAATACTGTAATTGCAAACATTGCAGGTCAAACAAACCTTCTTGCCATGAATGCAGCAATTGAAGCGGCACATGCAGGTGAAGCGGGAAAAGGCTTTGCTGTAGTTGCTGATGAAATCCGTAAACTTTCAGTAACATCTTCATCTCAATCAAAAACAATTGGAGAACAATTACGCAGAATTCAGGATACAATCAGAAATGTTGTTCAGGCAACTCAAGCTGGTGTAGAAGGTTATGCGCACCTAACTAATGAAATACACGAGACCGACACTCTTGTTCAACAGATTAAACAGGCAATGACAGAACAACAGCAGGGATCTGTTCAAATAACAGATGCACTTCAAGGCATGAACGATAGTACATTACAGGTACAACAGGCATCACAGGAAATGACATCCGACAGCCGTATAATTATGGAACAAGTCAATGCTTTACAGGAAAAAACAAGTGAAATGAAAAATGGAATGACTGCAATGAGAGGAAGTACTGATAAAATTGATACAACCGGTGATGCTCTTTCAGAAATATCCACACTTATGGAAGGTTCAATTGCCGAAATTGGAAAGCAGGTAGATCAGTTCCAGGTATAGAAAGGCCTAAAACTTTATCGAACCAACAATAGTTTCATCACTGCTACCCGTCGCAGGAGATTCCGGAACAACGGGTTCTTCTGCACTTTTTGACTTTTCTGCATTCTTGTTCTCTACCTTGCTCACAGTTTTTCTTGCACGTGTTTTCGGTGATGCCATAAATGCAAACAGACTGCCGCACAAACCGCCTGCAATAATAATCAGTACACCAACCATTCCATTTCCATTCGAACTTATAAACAGACACGCAATAAATAAAGCTGTTGCCAATGCTGATGAAAGCGAAACCGATTTTTTTGAAATATGAAAAAGCATATCAAGCAGGATAAGCATAAATACGATTGGTGCCGAATCATTAAAAGGAAGCTTACAGCAGCACGCAGATAAAACGCCTGTAAATAAAGTCGAAACCAGAATCATAATTCCAATAACAGCCGAACCGTAACGCTCTTCCATTCCAGGACCAAGCAGCGTAATAATTACAAGCTTAGAAAATAATGAAAGCGGACTTTCCCAGCCAAAGACATACAGGAACAACCGTAGATAACTATTAAAGGAAGTAAAACTAAACTGGAAGTCGCCACTCACTGTTGGAGTTATAAAGATTGATGAATTAAGCCTGTTTTCTAGCAAAAAAACATCAATCAAAAACAATAATACAGAAAGCAATGTAAAAGTTAACGTTACCGGCGCATCATAATTGAACTTTATTTTCAACTTTAATTTGGATCTGCTTCTTTTTTTTGCCATACAATTACCTCCCGTATAATTCTCGAATAATTAAACAAGTCCGGTTGCTTCATCAAGGCCCATCATTATATTCATACACTGAACGGCAGCTCCACTTGCACCTTTTCCAAGGTTATCAAAGCGGGTTGTTACCATAATTCGGTCATCATTTCCATATACAAAGAGCTGCATCTCGTTAGTACCCGCTAACGTATTTGCAGGAATGAACTGTTCAGGTAAAACGCCCTCACCCATAAAACCGGCAACCTTTACAAAGCGGCAACCTTCATAATGAGCAGCAAACATTTCCCAGACATCGTGTGCCGTTACCTTTTTAGCAAGCAATCTTGAATGAAGTCCTACAGTTACTGTCATTCCCTGAAAATAATCACAGATATATGGATTAAAAATCGGTTCGTAATCAAGCCCTGAAATCTTTTTCATTTCTGGAAGATGCTTGTGCATTTGTGTTAGTGCATACAAACGTGGAGAATCAAGACCAGAATCCCTGCCCTCAGCCTCATACTGAGCAATTGCCTTTTTACCGGCTCCAGAATAACCGCTTACCGCATGAACCACAACCGGATAATCACCCGGCATAATTCCAGACTTCACAAGCGGATAACAGATTGCAATTGTACCACTTGCATAACAGCCAGGAACTGCAACTCGCTTTGAAGAAACAATTCGTTCTCGGAAAGTCTTATCCAGCTCCGGAAAACCATACGCCCATTCCGGATTTACCCTATGTGCAGTAGAGGCATCAATTATTTTTGTATCTGGATTTATACAAAGCCCAACCGACTCAATTGCTGCTGCATCAGGCAGACACAAAAAAGTAAAATCAGAAGCATTTATATATTCTGCTCTTGCCGCAGGATCCTTTCGTTTATCTTCATCAATCGTCAGAATCTCAATATCATTTCTGCCTTCAAAACGCTCAAAAATCTTAAGCCCCGTTGTTCCTTCTTTTCCATCAATAAAAATCTTGTACTTCATACGTAAAATTATACTCCTATATTACCCTTTCAGCCAGCGCAACAAACATTGGAATTGTTACCATGCAGACTACACTCGTTATCGTAACCATAAGACTTGCATACGATGTATCCTTATCAAATACACATGCAAGACTCGAAATACTTGTTGCCGCCGGACACATCGAACAGATTAGAGTGACAAAAATCATCATTCTCATCGCATCCGGGTTTCCAAGGCAGGCAAAAATCTGTAAAGCAGAAACGCCCTTAAAAATCAACATTAAAAAAATAAGATTTACAATTGCACACACAACAAGCCTGACTGCCGAAAACTTAGCGATTCTGAAAACAAAATATGCGCCGCTTGTTTTAGCTTGTCCGCCTTCAGGCTTCTTAAAATCTGCAAAAAGTATTCCAAGCAGAATCATTGAAGTTGCTGTATTCAAATCACCAATCATAGAAACCGGCTTTGCAATAAACTCTGGCAGTGTAACCGGCAGACAGAAAATTACAAGACCAATACAAACTGCAATAATATTCGGATTAGTAATAATCTTTTTAAGATTTATTGTTCCGCTCAGCTGATGGTAACCGTAAGTCCAGATTAAAAGATTAAATATAATCAGATAACCCATCAGATAAAAAACGCCTTCATCACCAAATACACCGCGTATTAAAGGTATACCCACAAATCCGCAGTTTGTAAAAGCAGTTCCAACTCTGTCAAGAATATTCAAATCACGCTTTGCTTCATCCTTAGAAAGCGTAAACAGCAATCCAACCAGAATCATCAGCCCATGAACAATCAGGGAAATTGCAGCAACAAAACCAAGCTGCTTTAATTTAAGCGCATCAAACTCCAGATTGAACGAACTTACAACAAGACACGGATTTATAAAATACAGAAGCATCTTGCTCAAAAACTTTTGTTCTTTGTCTCCAACCTTAAAGCATCTTGCAACAATAAATCCACTCAAGACAATCAGAAGCATTGTAATCAGCTGTTTCATAACCAGTAAATACATTTTCTATCTCCTGATTACCCTCTGCTGAACAACGCAAATAATGCCGTAAACAATCCGAGTGAAGCTGCCATCATAATCAATCCTGCAAGCAGAACACCAAGCATTACTGCAATCACTGTATCACGGAACCTCATACCGAGCAGACTGGCCGCAAGTGTACCCGTCCAGGCACCAGTCCCGGGAATAGGAATACCAACAAAAAGAAGAAGTGCAACAAAAATCCCGCGTCCAGCCTTTGACTGTAGCTTTTCACCGGCAGCCGTACCCTTTACCAGAAAGAATCGGCATATACCGCCAATCACTTTTTTATCCTGTCCCCACTCCAGAAACCTTCTTGCAAAAAGATAAATAATAGGTACAGGAAGCATATTTCCAATAATACAGACTATATACGACGGCACAACCGGCATCTGCAATGCCTGAGACACAGGAATTGCACCTCTAAGCTCAATAAGCGGCACCATCGAAATAAAAAAAATCCACAGATAATTCTTAAACATACTATATCAGTATACAAAAAAATCATATTCAGAGCAAATGAGTATTATTCTAATACTTTGTTATACTTTGTATTCATATTGACTATTATTCGACAAAAATATATATTATGTCATACGCTATCAGGAAATGGAGATAATAATTATGAAAAAGACATTTTACGCATATTCATTTTATTATTACTATTTCTCCCCGGTTCAGTAAAGAACAGATAGCTGTGATTTGGTAATAATGAGCGATTCTATTCTTTACGGAGAACAGAATCGCTTTTTTTTTTTGGAGTGATTATGAAAAACTCATTCGGTAACAATTTGCAGATTACGCTTTTCGGCGAAAGTCACGGTCCGTTTATCGGCTGTGTACTAGACGGACTCACCCCCGGCATAAAGATTGATGAAGATTTTATCCGTCATCAGCTTTCACTACGTCGCCCGGGTGGAAAAATCTCAACTGCCCGTGTAGAACTGGATGAATTCCAGATTGTAAGCGGGGCTTTCAACGGATTTACTACAGGCACACCGCTCTGCATCCTTATTCCAAACACCGCCCAGCATAGCAAGGATTATTCAAAAACAGCATCCCTTGCACGCCCCGGTCACGCAGACTACACTGCCGAATGTAAATATCACGGCTTCCAGGATTACAGAGGAGGCGGTCACTTCAGCGGAAGAATTACAGCAGCTCTTGTTGCAGCTGGTGCAATTGTAATTCCGGCGCTCGCTCAAAAAGGCATTCTTATTGGTACTCATATAAAATCATGCGGTGGAATTAAGGATATTGATTTTGCAGGCTCAGATATTACACCAGATTCCATCAGTACTACAACTCTTAACGCACAGATAAAATCATTAAACGAAAAAACTCTTGCAGTTCTTGATGATAAAGCCGCAAACCTTATTCAAACCGAAATTGAAAAAATCGCAGCACAGGGAGACAGCGTAGGCGGTGTTCTTGAAACTGCAGTTACAGGACTTCCCGCAGGACTTGGGGAACCCTGGTTTGATTCTTTTGAAAGTCTTTTGTCTCACGCTATTTTCAGCATTCCTGCCATAAAGGGGATTCAGTTTGGCGATGGCTTTGATAAGGTAAACGGTCTTGGCAGTGAGTTCAATGATTCGTTCAGAACAGACGGCAATAAAGTTTATACACTAACTAATCACAACGGCGGAATAAATGGAGGAATTACAAACGGCATGCCTGTTATTTTCAGAACAGCAGTTAAGCCAACTCCATCAATTTATAAAGAACAGCAGACAATCGACTTTAAGAAAAATCAGAATGCAGATTTTATTATAGAAGGAAGACACGATCCCGCAATCATTCACAGGGCCCGAGTCGTTCAGGACAGTGTTACCGCTCTTGTTGCTGCGGATGTTCTTCTTGGTCGTTTTGGTACAGATTATTTTTGTGATGAAAACAACGGGGAGACCTGCTAAATGAATTACGGACTTATCGGCGAAAAACTTGGCCACAGCTTTTCAAAAGAGATTCACGCACTCATCGGCAGTTATGATTATGAGCTTAAAGAAATTGCCAGCATAGACTTACCGGCATTCATGCAGCAGAAAGAGTTTAAGGGCATTAACGTCACAATTCCATACAAGCAGGATGTAATACCTTTTCTTAATTCAATTGATAAAGCCGCAGAAGAAATTGGAGCTGTTAATACAGTTGTTAATAGAGACGGTAAGCTTTCAGGCTACAACACAGATTTTATAGGATTAAAAAGATTGATTTTATCACAGGGCTTAAAGCTTGACGGGAAAAAGGTTTTGATTCTTGGAACAGGCGGAACTTCCAGAACTGCACGTGCTGTAGCAAAAGCCCTTAATGCAAAAACAATTCTTACAGTAAGCCGTTCTGCAAAACCGGGTGATGATAAAGCTGACTCTATTTCACAATCTGTAATTTCTTATCATGATGCAGCAGCCCTTCATAATGACTGCGACATAATCATCAACACTACCCCTTGCGGCATGTTCCCAAAAATTGATGATTCACCGATTGATCTTTCACCGTTCACTAAACTTTCCGGTGTAATTGACGTAATTTATAATCCTCTCCGAAGCCAGCTTGTTTTGCAGGCGCAGGAGAAAAAAATAATTGCAGCCGGTGGTTTGTATATGCTTGTTCAGCAGGCAATTGCTGCATCTGAATATTTTTTTGACACTACTTACAGTGATGATGAGGCCGACCGCATTTACAAAACAATTCTTAACAAAAAGCAAAACATTGTTCTTGTTGGCATGCCGGGTTCAGGAAAAACTACCGTAGGAAAAAAACTTGCACAAAAATTAAACCGCAAGTTTTACGATACTGATGTTGTTATCACAGAAAAGGAAGGTACAACTCCTGCAGAAATAATCAGGACAAAGGGAGAACAGGCTTTTCGTGATATTGAATCCGCAGTTTGCAGGGAACTTGCAAGTGAACAGGGAGTGATAATTGCAACTGGAGGCGGAGCAGTTCTTCGCAAAGAAAACGTTTTTAATCTTAAGAAAAACGGTTTGCTCTTTTTTATTGACCGCCCGCTTGAAGCTATTAAACCAACCGAGGACCGTCCGCTTTCAAGCTCCGAAGATAAGCTGCGTCAGGTATACGAATACCGCTACCCGATTTACACCCGCGAAACCGATTACCATATCGTGTCGGATAACATATTAGAACATACGATAGAAAAAGTTTTGAAGGAGTTTGTATGAAACTTAAAGTAATAAACGGACCGAACATAAACATGCTTGGTATACGGGAACCGGGCATTTATGGTAAAGATAATTTTGCAACTCTCTGTCAGACTGTAAAAGATTTTGCAGCGCAGAAAAATATAGAAGTCGAGCTTTATCAGTCTAACCACGAAGGCGACCTTGTTGACGTAATTCAGGAATGTTTTGGTAAAATAGACGGGATTGTAATAAACCCGGGCGCCTACACCCACACAAGTATTGCACTCCTTGATGCCGTAAAATCTGTAAGCATACCAACTGTTGAAGTTCACATTTCAAAGGTTGAAGAACGCGAGGATTTCCGTCAGATAAGTTACATAAGACTTGCCTGTGTAAAAACAATTACAGGACATGGAATTGCTGGCTACACAGAAGCAATGAATTTTTTAATTGATTACATAAACGGAAACAATACGGGCAACACCAACACAGGCAGCTGCAAAGGAGCAAATCATGCAGATTAATTCTTCCGTTGCAAAAGGAATTATGACAGCTCCTCCTTCCAAAAGCATGGCACACAGAAACCTTATCTGTGCTGCCCTTGCCCGGGGAAAAAGTGTAATTCATAACATAGATTTTTCTGCTGATATTGAAGCGACAATTTCCTGTTTGAATGCACTTGGAGTAAAGGTTCAGTCAGATTCTGCTGACACAAACAAACCTGCTGATACTACCCTCACCGTCTACGGAACCGGTGGACAATTTACCGAAAATCCTCATTCACTCTTTTGCAACGAAAGCGGAAGCACTCTCCGTTTCTTTATTCCAATTGCGCTTCTTTCTGAACAGGAAGCTGTTTTTACAGGAAGTAAAACTCTTCTTTCCCGTCCTCTTTCTGTTTACGAAGAGCTTTGCAAAACACAGGGAATTGAGTTTGAACGTATAGACGGGGCTAAGAATAATCAAGCTGTAATCCAAGAAAAGCAACAGGAGACCTCACAACTCCGCATCAAAGGTAAGCTCCAGCCGGGTAATTTCAGCATTCCCGGCAACATAAGCAGTCAGTTTATTACAGGACTTTTATTTGCACTTCCTTTATTAAACTCAGACAGTTCAATCACATTAACAAACACAATCGAAAGCCGCGCTTACATTGACATGACAATCCAGACACAAAGAAGCTTTGGCATACAGATTGAATGGAAAAATGAAAATACGCTTTTTATCAAAGGCAACCAGAAATATATTGCATCAGAACAAACTGTAGAAGGCGACTATTCTAACGCAGCCTTTTTTGAAGCCTTCAACACAATCGGTGGAAATGTAACAATCAACGGTTTAAATCAGAACAGTCTTCAGGGTGATAAAATCTACATTGAACATTTTAAGGCTCTGCAAAACGATTTCTGCACAATCGACATTTCCGACTGTCCTGATCTGGGACCGATTCTTTTTGTTATTGCCGCCTTACATCATGGTGCAAAGTTCACGGGAACAAAACGCCTCAAGATTAAGGAAAGCGACCGCGGTACAGTTATGTGCGAAGAGCTTGCCAAGTTAGGCATAACTACCAGTCAGAGTGAAAATGAAATAGTAATTTCACCGCTGCAGAATAAAATGTTCCAACAGGATACTGTGCCACAACAGAATACAGTGCCACAATCTGTAACCCTGCTTGGACACAACGACCACCGGATTGTAATGGCGCTAACTGTATTGCTTACAAAAACTGGCGGCAACATAGAAGGCGTTGAAGCTGTACGAAAAAGTCTGCCGGATTTTTTCAAACGAATAAAAAAACTTGGAATAGATTTTGAACCAGATGGAGAAGAAATAAAAAATGGAATGGATTACTAAACAAAATATTCTCATTGTTGGTCTTGGACTTATGGGCGGAAGCTACGCCAAAGGACTTAAAAGAATCGGCTACAGAATATCGGCAATTGACAAAAATGCAGAATCAATTAAGTTTGCGCTTGATAACGACATAATTGATGAAGGAGCTTCAGAACCGCTTCCAGAATTAATCAGTAAGGCAGACACAATAATTTTTGCACTTTATCCTCACGTTTTCATTAAATGGATTAAGGCAAATCAAAAGTACTTTAAGTCTGGCATTACAATTACTGATGTAACCGGTGTAAAAAGCGGTGTTGTTTACGAGATTCAAAGCATTCTGCGCGACGATGTTGAGTTTATTCCTTCACATCCAATGGCAGGACGCGAGGTTTATGGTGTACAGAACAGCGATGATTCAATCTTCCACAATGCAAACTACATCGTAACTCCAACTTCAAAAAACACAAAAGAAGCAATCAACTGGTGTAGTGACCTTGGACGTCTTTTGGGCTTTAGAAAAGTTTCCATCCTTACACCGGAAGAACACGACCAGATGATTGGTTTTGTTTCGCAGCTTACACACGTAATTGCAGTTGCACTTATGGATTGCAATGACAACACAAAAATCGTAGACTACACGGGTGACTCTTTCCGGGACCTTACCCGTATTGCAAACATCAACGAAAACATGTGGAGCGAGCTTTTCCTTATGAACAAGCAGCCTCTGTTAGACCAGATGGACAGCTTTATCAACGAAATGCAGACTTTACGCAAAATGCTTTCGGATGATGATAAAGCAGGACTTTGCGAAAAAATGAAGCTCTCAACAAAAAGAAGGGCTTTATTCAATAAAAAATAGATTCTTTAAATACAGGAGATAAAAAAATATGAACATGGAGTTTGAAAAGAAACTTACTATACCGGCAGAAGTTAAGGAGCAGTATCCTATTAATGCAAAAATAAGCAAAACCGTTGAAGAAAAACGTGCCCAGCTTAAAGCCATTTTTGAAGGACGTTCAGATAAGTTCCTTCTTATAATTGGTCCCTGCTCTGCAGACAACGAAGAAGCCGTTCTTGATTACATGCACCGCCTTGTTCCTGTTCAGGAAAAGGTAAAGGACAAAATCTTTATTGTTCCGCGAATCTACACAAACAAGCCGCGAACTACAGGTCAGGGCTACAAGGGTATTCTTCATCAGCCGGACCCAACCGGTAAGCCAGATTTATACAAGGGTATTCTTGCAACACGCCACATGCACATGCGTGCAGTTGAAGAAACAGGTTTTATTTTTGCAGAGGAAATGCTTTATCCGGAAAACCACAAATACCTTGATGATATTCTGGGCTATGTTGCAGTTGGTGCCCGCTCGGTAGAAGACCAGCAGCACAGACTTACAGCAAGTGGAATTGAAATCCCTGTCGGTATGAAGAACCCTACTTCAGGAGATATTTCGGTAATGCTCAATGCAATTATGGCAGCACAGCACAAGCATACCTTTATTTACCGCGGCTGGGAAGTTCACTCTCAGGGTAACCCATGGGCTCACGCAATTTTACGCGGTTCTACAAACAAGCACGGCAACAACATTCAGAATTATCATTACGAAGATATTATCCGTCTCTGCGATGCTTATGATGAACGGGAGCTTTCTAATCCTGCTGTAATCATTGATACAAACCATTCGAACTCAAATAAAAATCCTTTTGAACAGCCTAGAATTGCAATGGAAGTTTTGAACTCTATGAATCACAACGACCGCATCAAAAAGCTGGTAAAAGGATTTATGATTGAAAGCTATATTGAAGATGGAAACCAGAAGCCTGGCGAAAACTGCTATGGTAAATCAATTACAGATGCCTGCCTCGGCTGGGAAAAATCTGAAAAACTGATTTACGACATAGCAGATAAGTTATAATTTACTGATAGTATTCTTCTTTATCAGTTGGCTTGTCGTCTTCGTAAATCCACTGCTGCTGCGGAATATTGTTCTGCCATACTCCACCGGCAAGACGATGAGCCTCTTCTATTGCGAGCAGCCATTTTGTAATTACCTTGCGCTCAGGCTGGAACTCGTAATAGATTCCATTGAAGAAGCCGCCAAAGTATGAAGAATCGGTAGACATTACCATAGAAATAAGAGCTGTTGTCGGGCAATGGATTTCGAACGGCTCTCCTGTTGTAGTTTTTGTTCCTGTAAAAGAAAACTCTTTTCGAGTGAGCTTCATCACACCTTCACCAAAAATCTCAGCAGTTACAGTTTTATCTACATAGTGATCAGCAGGCTCTGTACCAATTTTAGTTTTTTCTTCAATACAGAAATCAGGATTATCGCGAATCATTCTGTAAACATACCGGCGCTGAAGCTCATACCATACGCGCATATTTTTTGGAACAAGGCATTCAGGGCTGTCTGGAATCAAATCATAATATTCATTGATTGTTACACCGTTACCGCAAGCCGTACACTTAAACTTGTTTCCTTCTCCGTGCATGCTCAATTCGTTGTGGCACTTCGGACACCAGAAAAGATGTTCTTCAAGCTTATTGGCAACAGTATCGTTTCCTGCAAACTTAATGCGGGCTTCTTTGTTCCATTCAAAATCATCATTCCAGATAGATTCTGAAATTGCTTCTTCTATTTTCTCTGCTGTAAGCCTCGGATCCTTTACCTGCTCTGCTGTATAAAGCTGGTTTACAGTGATGATGACTTTACCCGGTCGGTTTGCAATATTCCATTGAGTGTTAGACATATAACCGCCGGTAATTTTTGTTGTGTAGACAGGAATGCCAAGCTTCTTTACAAGCTTACCTGTTCCTGGAGTTATAGGCTGATTAGTACCGGAAATACTTGATTTTCCTTCCGGGAATAAAAGAACACTTCCACCTGCTTTGGTAATCTGAATGATTTCCTTTATACAGTGAAAGTCGGAAACAAAGTTTTTCTTTGGAATAACCTTGCAGATTTTGAAGATTGCGTGCATATGCGCCCGGTGAAACTCAATGTTAGAAGCAACAAAGTTCATAGGCTTTTTGATTGCCATACCAATGTATTCCCAGTCGCAGCGTGAAGTATGATTACTGAATACTAAAATCGGTCCCTTTGTTTTGTTAATGTCTGTATTGTTTACAACATGTACATTCATAGGTGCTGCCTGTGAACGTGCTACAACCTGTCTCATCACAAAGAAGATAAAAGGATTAATCGGAACTCCCTTTTTGTTTTCAAGATACTTATCAATATTCAATTCACTCATGTTATTCCTCCAAAAAAAAATCAAATAAAAAATCCTGACACTCCCGTAGAAAATGCCCTCAGCCAGATGGAGAAATCTGTCTTCGGTCATTTTCTACTCCGTATCAGGATTTTTTTATCTGAAATTATTCATTCGTTTATTGTAACTTTGGATATTTATCAAAGTAAGCTTTTGTTTCTTTAGCAACTACACCGCTCAAAACAATCAAAGCGATACAGTTAGGAATTGCCATCAAACCGTTGAAAATATCAGCAATGTCAAATACTGTTGTTACAGTAAAGTATGGACCGATTGCAATAGCAACGATGTAAAGAATACGATAAATCATTACATATTTCATCTTTCCATTTGTGATATATTCAAGACATTTTTCTGAGTAGTAATCCCAACCAAGAATTGTTGTGAATGCAAAGAATGCAAGACAAAGCATAAGAAGGAACTGGATAGAAACGCCGTCTCCACCTAAATCCCATGAAAGAGAAGCAGCTGTAAGTTCAACACCCTTCCATCCTGCAGCCTGATACTGAGCATAGAACTCAGGATTTGTCATGGCAAGAACGATTGCAAGACCAGTCATTGTACAAACGATAAGTGTATCGATTACAGTACCAGTCATGTTTACAAGACCCTGTTCAACAGGTTCATCTGTCTGAACTGGAGCAGCAGCGATTGGAGCAGAACCGAGACCAGCCTCGTTAGAGAAGATACCGCGGGCAATACCTTTCTGCATAGAATCAAGAACCTGCTTCATAACCCAACCTGCAGCACCACCAGCCATAGCCTTCCAACCGAATGCAGACTTAAAGATAAGAACGAATGCAGCTGGAACCTTTGTAGCATTCATGATGATTACAGAGAGTCCAAGGAATACGTATACGATAGCCATTGCAGGAACAACTTTTTCTGCAACCTTAGAAATACGTTTAAGACCACCAATAATTACAAGAGCAGCACAGAGTGTTACAATAACACCACCAATTACTGTTGCCCATGAATAAGAGTTTTCACCAATTACAAAAGCAGTGCTTGTGTTGCTGAAAGCCATATTAACAGCAGATGTAATACCGTTGATCTGAGTCATTGTACCAATACCCATAAGACCAGCGAGTGCACCGAATACAGCAAAGAGGATTGCAAGCCACTTCCACTTTGGTCCCATACCTTTTTCGATTGTATAGAAAGGTCCACCAAGAATATGACCGTCTTCTTTTACTTCGCGGTATTTTATAGCAAGCATACATTCTGCATATTTTGTTGCAGTTCCAAGAATTGCGGCAATCCACATCCAGAAAAGAGCACCAGGACCACCGGCTGCAATAGCAGTTCCTACACCGACGATGTTACCTGTACCGATTGTCGCAGAAAGTGCAGTACAAAGAGCAGCAAATCCAGAAAGCTCACCTTCTCCTTCATTTTTCTTGAAGATACCTTTGAAGGCTCTTCCCAATTTTGTAAACTGAATACCTCTTGCACGGATAGTAAGAATTAATCCAGTAGCAAGAATAAGGATCATCGTAGGGATTCCCCAAACAATGTCATCAATTTTTGTAACAATTGAGCTGAACATAGTTCATATCCTTTAAAATAAAAATAGAGTTTGCAACAATTCCAAATGACGGAAAAGAAACAAACTCTCCAAAGAGAAAAAACAGAACAATTTTAAATAGCTCCGTCCTTTATGCCTGAGATATCAGCTTTAATAGCCTTAACCCTTCGGCGTCCTATTGGTGTATAGGAACTCTCCAGAGAATCAATGCCGTAAAACACGTTACGAACATCAATATTAAAATTATATATGATTCTATGTAAAAATACAACAAAAAAAAGGAACTCCATTGCTGAAGTTCCTTTCTAAAGGAGTGGATAGGAGTCGAACCTACCAATGATGGTTTTGCAGACCAGTCCCTTACCGCTTGGGTACCACTCCAAAAAAATGTAGTGTTAATTTATCAGAAATTGCACGACTTGTCAACATAGCGAAAGCTTCTGTTTGTTGGTAACAATCATTTTTACTGCTTTCGCTTGCAGTTTTATAAATATAAAACTGCACATTTCTCGAAACTTGATTTAATTAGCAGATAGTTCTTTTGCCGCTATGACAGAGCCCAACACGCCGCAGGCACATAAAACCAGATTGCCAATTGTTCCAAAGCTTATGAATGCACATAAAACGATTATTACGGCTGACATGACAAAAATTGCAATTTCGCGGAGCCAGAACATTTTTTCATTTCCTTCTGAACCAGCTTCTGTGTTCTCGCCATTATTCTCCCGGCGCTTACCATACTTTTTAATTCTGAATGGGATTGATATTAAAACCGCAACGTATAATACTGCAGCAACACCGGAAATGATTACATTTATTCCAACTGGCAGTTCAGCTCCACTCATTACTTATTTCTCCATTCAACAAACTTCATAAGGGCTTTTCTGCCGCTTGTAAACGCAAACGGAATGTTTTCTACATCCTCTTTTGAACGTACCCTGTAAGAGCGGAAACCGGCAACCTCACCTTCCTGTGCTTTAAGATGAGTAATATAATCATCTATACTTTTATACTCTTCCGGCAGTTTTGCAGTAAAGAAAAGGTCACAGGTATGATATTCAATATTCTTGTACGGATAAACATTCGGGTAAGTACACAAAAAATGAAAGTCTTTTACATCAATAGACATTTCTTCCTTGCATTCACGGGCAACTGCATCTTCTGCTGTTTCATCAAAATCAACAAATCCACCCGGTAAATCAGCGCAGCCCAATTTAGGTTCATTTGCACGTACAGCAAACAGAATGTTATCATCCTTATCATAAATCATAATACCTACAGCGGCCGCAACATTGTTATACAGGGTATAACCACAGTCCGGACAAACCCATTTTCGGTTTCCAGGATTCTGAACGTTTCTGCCTCCACAATTCGGGCAATAAATAAAATTGTTATCCATATCAATTCCTTCTATATATATTTATATATTTTTTTTCTATAAATAATTTACTTAAAACAGCGCATTGTAATTGCATCGGCCAAGGCTTCAGAACGTTTTACGGTTTGAATTATGAGTGGAACTATAAGCGGAATCATAACCCGTATCTTAGCCATCACCCCTTTTACCTTTCCAAAGCTTCCCCTGATAATCTGAGTTTTTATAATACCGGAGGCTTCATCTACAAGAAGCGGAATAAACCTGAAAATTATTTCCGTAATCAGAATAAAATAACGTACAGGGATTTTTATAAGTGAAAGAGGTTTCAGCAGTACACTCATTCCATCAATTAAATCGTATTCCGGCGTAGAGATAAAAAATGCACTTATACAGGACAAAGCCGCATACGTTCTGAGAATTGTTGCAAGACAAAACAGCAGCTTTGATGGAGTTACATAAAACCATTTCCAGCTTGTAAACGCAGCTTCACCTTCCACAGCCGGATGAAAAATCATCTGAAAAATACTGAACAGCAGCAGGAATGGAAGAATCTTAATCCAGACAAGAACAAGCCTCTTTAAGCTGAAGCCTGCAAGCTTACAGTAAATTATAGATACACAAAGCATTGCTGTACAAAGCCATACAGGTCTTACTGCAAGAGAACAGACAAAAAGAAGCAGGAATAACAGGATTCTCCATACAGCAGGAAGATGTTCTAAAACTGATTTTTTATTTCTTCGTGCGCCCGCCAGTGATGCAGTTACATTCCTTAAGTTTGCTAACGTTGCTTCAAAAGGATATGGTTCCAGTTTAGTAAGATTTCCAAGAGTTTTCTTGGAAGGATTTGCCTTTATTTCCGATTCAAAAATTGATTCATCATCTTCTTCACTGTCAAAAACAATGCGGCCCTTATCAATTCCAATTTCACGGTCGGCAAAACGAGCTTCATCCCTTTTGTGAGTACTGAAGAAAACTGTTTTACCTTCATCGGCAAGCTTACGCAAAAGCATCATAACTTCATAGCGTGATTCTCCATCAAGCCCGGCTGTTGGTTCATCAAAGAAAAGGATATCGCTGTCCATTGCAAGTATACCGGCAATTGCAAGCCGTCTCTGTTCACCACCGCTTAACTGTACGGTCTGCCTGTCACCAAAAGTTTCATATGGAAGCTTTACCGCCTCCATTGCCTCCACAACCCGCGCCTTTAATTTTTTGCCTTTTACTCCAAGGTTTTTCGGCCCGAAAGCAACGTCATCGGCAGCAAAGCTTTCAAACAGGGCATCTGTACAATTCTGCTGGGCAATAACCGGAGCACTCTTACAATAAATCTCACCGGAATTACATTTTAAAAGCCCGCACGCAAGCTCCATTACTGTAGATTTTCCAGCCCCGGAAGGCCCTGTAAAAGCAGTAAGAGTACCTTCATATAAATTAAAGCTCAAATCGGTTAATGTCTGATAGCTTGCTGATGAATCATAATTAAAAGACACATTTGAAAAACGCAGCGAAAGATTTTTCTGGTCATCATCTTCCTGGTCATTGTTTACAGATTTTTTATATTCATCAAGAGCCGGCCCCAGAATCATTTTTTTATAATCTTCATTGTCAAAAAAGGCTTCGCAAGTTCCTGTATAAAAGATTTTTCCATCCTTCATACCGATTATATTTTCTGCTTCCTTTATTGCTTCTATATCATGAGTTACGTGGAGGATTGTATTGCCTTCCTTGTGCCAGTAGCGCAAAAACTCAAAAATACTTTCACGGGAATCGGGGTCAATCATTGCAACGGCTTCATCAAGAATAAGGATATCGGGCCAGATTGCAAGCATACCGCTCAAGGCTGCTTTTTGTGTCTGCCCCAGAGAAAGTGCAGCCGTAGCCGACTGGGCCTTATCGAGCAAATCTACCACAGTCAGTGATTCTATTGTCCTGAGTTCAATTTCTGCCTTTGGAAGCCCAAGATTCTGCGGACCAAAAGCTGTATCACGCGAAACTATTCCACTTACGAGCTGGTCCTTTGGCGACTGAAAAACAAGTCCAATCCGCATATTTTCCTGGATTTTTACCGTACCTTCATCCTGTTTAAGCAACCCGCAGATAATTCTTGTAAGCGTACTTTTTCCGCTTCCATTAAGTCCTACTAAAGCAGTATAAGAACCTTTTTCTATTTCAAAAGAAACATTATCTACGGCCCTTTTACCTTCGGAATATGAGAAGCTTATGTTTTCAGCAGAAATTATACTCATTGTTCAATAATATATCATAATAAAAAAAAGACTGAAAGTACAAACTTTCAGTCTTTTATAGATTCTCATTTTAAGTACGAGAATTGCAGATTATTAATCTTCAAGAGTAATAGTAACAACAACTGTTCCTGTAGTTGGAATTGGAACTTCAGCAGGAACCTGTTCTGCCTTTGTACCAGTATTGTTTGCAGCATCTTTTTGAGCCTGTGTATTACCAGTATTCTTTATTTTGTCTGTTTTGTCGGCTGTCTGTGAAGTTGATTTTTCATACTTTCCTGCTGTTGTAGCTTTTGTTCGCTGACCAGCACCTACAACAATAGAACCATCTGTTGAAGTAGAAGAAATGTCTTTTCCATCAGTTGTGGCATTTGCAGACTTATTATTATCTTTATTGCCTGTGTTAGTAGAAGTCGTATCACCAGCATTAGTATTTGAAGCTGTTTCTGTAGTTGCAGTTGTATCTGTAGTTCCTGCAGTATCAGTGTTTTCAGTAGAATCTGTAGTTCCAGTAGAATCTGATGAATCTGTAGAAGCAGAAGAGCCTGCTTCACCTTCGTTTCCTGATTCTTCTTCACTTTCTTCTTTCTTATCTTCAGAACCTTCTTCTGTAACAGGAGGAGCAACATAATCCTTTGCAGCAGTTACAACAACGGCACCTTCAGCACAAGTAACAATACCACCGGCAGTTACCGTATAATCAGTACCTCGCACAGAAGCTACTGCAACGGCTGTTCGGGCTGTGTAGTCAATTTTCTTATTATCAGTATGTGTTACCTTTGAACGAACAGCACCTGTGTTTACGTAAAGACTTACAGTATCTTTTGTACCGGAAGTCTTAAGGGTTTCAATTGTAACACGAGTTAAAGCAGGAACAGCCATAATTGAACCATTCAGGTTGATTCGTGCTTCAGACTGAAAACCAGTATTAATTGTATCGGACTGGGCAATTACATCGCCTGTTTTAAGAGGAATCCAATCGCTTCCATTATGGCTTACTTCAACCTTTCCTTTTACATAAGTTACCTTTGCTTCAGCCGAAAATAGCGGCAAACTGATTACCGTAGAAACTATAAATGCAAGTACTAATTTTACAAGAGTTCTTTTCATAAAATACCTCCGCTTGCTTTAGAATGATAATGCAGCTCTAAGAGTTGCTGTAAGGTTATTGTCATTACTTTTTGATATATCAATATAACTATTTATATCAAGACCAAGCTGTAAATCGGTGAAAGGTGCATAAATAAATGATAAATCGGCTTCCACACCCTTTACTTGAACCTCGCTCTCTGGAATAGCCAAAAGAACCTTAGATGTAACACCAACATATACTTTATCTACTACAAAAGAACATGAAACATTTGGAATGATTGCTCCCGTAGTCTGTGGTGCTGAAAGTGAATTAACAACTGAACGTGAAGTTACACCAAGGAAAGGACTAAGGAATCCATTTTTTCCAGAAGCATATTCTGTTCCTAAAGAAACACTCATAATATCTGTAGGATACATATACAGACTGAAAGTTGAATAATTCATAATTGATGCAAAATCTGTTGTACCAAAAGCTGAAGCTAAATAATAGAAGACTTTATTAGAAAGTGGACCAGAGAACAATAAAGTTCCATAATAACGGTTGTATTTTTCTTCTCCCATATCCAAAACAGCCAAAGCCTGAATACTCAAAGCCTGATTAGCAAATAATGAAGGGAACTCAAAAGTTGCACCTGCAGGAACAAAACCGTTTGCAAGATTATAGAACTTATTTTTTGACTCAAAAACAACACCATCTTTATTAAGCATGGAAACTGCAAGAGAGTTCAGTAATCCTGTATATCCACCGAAAGCAGAAAATGCAAACTTTCTTCCAGAATATTTTATGGAAGCTCCATCAAAGTTCTGGATAAAAATAGCAGAAGTACTGTCGGCAAACATATATCTTCCGGCTGAAAAAGAAAAAGTTCCTTTATTAAGTTCATAATCACCGTATATTTTAAACAAATCTACATCTGCAACATTTACAAAATCATTATTTCCGTCTGTCACTGTGAACGTATATTTATACATTCCTTCGCCAGAAAAATACATTCCGCTTTGTCCAAGAGGAGTAGTAATCCACATATAAAGACTGTTTGATTGTGAAAAAGAAAAGTTATTAAAATTTGGAAGAAGAGCTTGTGTATCATTCTTAAAGATTCCACCCCACTCCAAAGAAACAGCTGGTGTAACAAAAACAAAAAGTGCACAAATGGCAGTAATTAAAAATCTATTTTTAACATGAAGTTTCATCTGTCATCACTCCTATTCAATATCCATTCCCATGCATTCATCATCTGTACCATATTCAAGCATACACAAAGTGAGAATGTTAAGAGCTTCAAAACCATTTACTGTATCGTATGGATCGGCATTATGCGGTAACACACCATCTGCCTTAAAAAGTTTAAAAGTATAACGAGGAGAACCCCTTGTAAGTTTATACATAAGACTGCCGCCCTGCAAATCCGGCCACAACCTTGAATAAATATAAGCAAGATTAATAAGACAAACAGGCTCATTTACTTCCATATGCATAGGAATCTGGCCTTCGTCATAAAGAGCACTGACAGCTTCTCCATAACTTGCATCATCAGGAATCAGATTCTGTCTGATTGCAGAAAGATAACAGATTTCACCATAGCATACCTCGTCAGATTCCAAAATCTTAGTGATTACATCTGCTGACTGAGCATAAATACAGCTTGCGATAAACAAGCATATTAATATTGATACTATTTTCTTCATAACCTATATTTTACAATACATTTTTTTCAATGTCTACAAATAAAAAATAATTAAAAAATGTAAAAATTATTGCCGATTACACTTTTTTTTTATATCTTTTAAAGCAAAATCTTAAATGGTTTAACAATTCGGAGGCTTTGGCTTCCTCGAAAATAATTTTTTTCAAAATATAGAGGTATTAAAATGGCAAAACAATTAATGTTTAGCGAAGATGCACGAAAAAAACTGCTCTCTGGTGTTGAGCAGATTTCAAAGGCTGTAAAAGTTACCCTCGGACCATGCGGACGAATGGTAATGCTTGATAAAAAATACGGCGCACCTACAATCACAAAGGATGGTGTTTCTGTTGCAAAGGATATTGAACTTGCAGACCCGTTTGAAAACATGGGTGCTCAGTTTGTACGCGAAGTTGCAAGCAAGACAAATGATGATGCAGGTGACGGTACAACAACAGCTACAGTTCTTGCTTATGCCCTTGTTCGCGAAGGTGTAAAATCTGTTGCAGCAGGCATGACTCCTATTGAGCTTAAACGCGGTATGGACAAAGCTGTAAAAATTGCTGTAGACGAAATTAAAAAGAATGCAAAACCTGTAAAAGGTGCTGATGATATTACAAACATTGCTACAATTTCTGCCAACAACGATGCTGAAATCGGAAAAATGCTTGCTGATGCTATCGAAAAGGTTGGAAAAGACGGCGTAATCACTGTAGAAGAGTCAAAGAACATGGAAATGACTGTTGATACAGTTGAAGGTATGCAGTTTGACCGCGGTTACATTTCATCATACTTTGTAACAGACCGTGAAAGAATGGAAGCTGATTTTGATGATGCCTATGTTTTGATTTACGACAAGAAGATTTCTGCAATGAAGGATTTGCTCCCAATCCTTGAAAAGGTTGCAAATGCAGGCCGTGCACTCGTAATCATCTGTGAAGATGTTGATGGCGAAGCTCTTACAACTCTTGTTTTGAACACAATCCGTGGTACAATCCGCTGCTGTGCAGTTAAGGCTCCTGGTTTTGGCGACAGAAGAAAGGATATGCTCCAGGATATCGCAATTTTGACTGGCGGTACAGTTGTTAGCGAAGAAGTTGGTCTTAAACTTGAATCTTGTGATATTGATGTTCTTGGTAAAGCAAAATCAATTAAGATTGACAAAGACAATACAACAATCGTTGGCGGTGCAGGAACTCAGAAGGCTATTAAAGAGCGTGTTGAAGAAATTAAGAACGCAATTGCTAAATCTTCTTCAAGCTACGATAAGGAACAGCTGCAGAAACGACTTGCCAAGCTTGCAGGTGGTGTTGCAGTAATCAGCGTCGGTGCTAACACAGAAACAGAAATGAAGGAAAAGAAGTTCCGCGTTGAAGATACAATTGCCGCTACACGTGCTGCTTTGGAAGAAGGTATTGTAACTGGTGGTGGAATGGCTTTGATTGAAGCTGCAAAAGCACTCGATACAATTCCTGCGGACCTTACAGAAGACGAAAAGGTTGGATTTAAGATTGTCCGCCGTGCTCTGGAAGAACCAATCCGCCAGATTGCAGAAAATGCCGGTCTTGACGGTGCCGTTATTGCTGAACGCGCTAAGAATGAAAAGAAAGGAATTGGTTTTGATGCAAGAAAAGCTGTTTGGACAAATATGCTTGATGCCGGAATCATCGACCCTGCAAAGGTAACCTGCTCTGCCCTCAAGAACGCCGCATCTATTGCCGGTACAGTCCTCACAACCGAATGTGCCATCACCGATATCCCAGAACCAAAAGCCCCAGCCGCTCCAGCTCCAGACATGGGCGGAATGTACTAAGGCTTTAAGTTTTAGTAAATAGTGGATAGTAAATAAAGTCCCGGATTATAAAGGGAAATGTGTAAAAAGAATGTAGTGAAGTGGAAGACTGGCTACAAACTGCATCTGCAAAATGCTTAATAAAAGTATTTGTTAAGTAAGAGTTCATTGCAGCTAGCAGTTTGATAGACAGGCTGCAACGTAACTACATTCTTTTTTTGTATAAATGATTTATAATACGGAAGCTTTAAGAACATATTGAAAAAATACGTATAACGTTTTACTATCTACAGTATGATAACACTAAAAGAATTAGCCGCCCGCTGCAACGTTTCCATCGCAACTGTTTCCAACATACTGAATGGCAAAACAAACGTTTCAGAGGCAACAAAACAAAAAGTTTTACAGGCAATTAAAGAAACCGGTTACCGGCCAAGCTACATTGCACGAAGCCTGCGCGCATCAAAGACAAAAACAATCGGATTGATAATAGACGAACTTTCAGCTTTCAGCTCACCTGCCCTTATTGAAGGCGTTTTAACTTATCTTGAAAGTAAAAATTATAAAGCAATTATAGAAACTCTCCGACTTTATTCAAAATGGGGAAATCAGCCTTATACAGAAGATTACAAAAATGTAGTTATGGCATCGGTAAACGAAATGCTTTCTATAAAAGTAGACGGTATTATTTATGTTGCCGCACACGCTCATGATGTTGATTATTTTCCGACAGATCTTCCAGTTCCAATCGTAATTTCTTATGCATTCCAGTCAAGCAGTAAAATCCCGTCGTTACGTATTGATGATGAAACTGCCGGTTACGATATGACAAAGTATCTTATAAGCAAGGGACACAAAAAGATTGCAATAATTGCCGGTGAAGAACAGGATTTACATGGTCATGACCGACTTGTTGGTTTTGAACGCGCAATGAGGGAAGCCGGACTTCCTGTTGACAAAAAGCTTTTTGAAGCCGGAAAATGGAGCCGCGGAAATGGATACCTTGCCTGCCAGAAACTTTTTGAAAAATCAAACGATTTTACCGCAATTTTCTGCTTTAACGACCTTATGGCTGCCGGCTGCTACGATTAT